>Ga0209367_1009789_pt1 | contig 12942 bp, 9 predicted proteins | sample WorMetLIZISLAND2_FD_187412 | JGI IMG/M metagenome (GOLD analysis project Ga0209367, IMG submission 187412) | Marine gutless worms symbiont microbial communities from Max Planck institute for Marine Microbiology, Germany - Olavius geniculatus... ... | reverse complement strand
GACGGACAGAAGATCTAAAGGCACGAAGAGCAGGTGTGAACCAAGGTGCAGATTTAGAGTGACGCCTGGAGAGCTTGGAAATGACCGGAGCGTGTTTGCCAAGGAGTGCAGAAAGAGTGGAATTGTAAGATGAGAGGAGAGAGTCAAGAAGTGTAGGTGGATTAGTTATGAGATCTGAAGACTGGAGATCAGATATAAGAGAATCAATATCAATAGAGTGAAGGCGGCGGAATGAATGAAGTGTAGGAGGAGGTAGTGGAGTTGGTGTGACAGACCAGTTTAGTGAAGATAGCAAAGTGATCAGCTGGAGAACAGTGAGACACAGAGAGAGATGGTGCAAGAGAAGTGTCCGAAAAGGTAATAACAAGGTCAAGAATGAAGAAAATCCACAAAATAGATCGCTACCAAAATGTCGCCACTAAATCACTGAGCCATGCCCGAACCGATCATAAAATTTCATCAAAATCCGTTAGTAGACAATTATTTTGAGAAATTCAGCTGATAACTAGAAAAGCGGTCGTAGCCCGCACACCTCCGTCAAGGGCTTGTCAGATTGTAATGTAGATTTCACCTACGCGTTTCAAACTATAGTTGCATTTTCCACAGTGACCTAGTTCTACGTGACCTAAAAAAACCGTGATTGGATAGGTCTACACTGCCGCTTTGCAGCGGTTCCACTTATGCCCCCTTTAACGCAATGGTAACAAAAATTTCAAAGTGATCCAGAATCCAGGATTCCTGCCGGATTGCCCACAAAATTGAATCACCTGTAGCTTATGCCATGCCCGACATACCCTCCAAATTTCAGAAAGATCCGTCCATAACTTTTTGAGTAATCTTGCTAACACACACACACACACAGACAGACAAACAAACAAAAACCGGCAAAAACATAACCTCCTTGGCGGAGGTAAAAATCGACTGACTCAAAGTCATAATCTTCGGCGAATGTAAACAATACTTGACGTCAGCTGTTGCCACGATAAGCAGTGACATATTTTCATAGACATATTCTCAGACATATTCTCAAGACCAAGACCAATCTATTCATGTAGCATCAAATGTTTCAATGTATTAATGTCACCCTGTGATAAACAACGTTTGCAAACAAAAGAATTGTGATTAGACGTGACAAAGTATGCTATGCATGTTACTCGATTAAAGTGGATGGTAACTGTGATAACACATCTGTTATTTGACTGCGACCAGTTAACTGTTGTGGAAATATGTAATACAGTAGTAATTCATAAAAAGGTTTTGCCGAGACCGAGACTAAGACCAAAACTTTATTTTTGTTTGTCCCCGAAACGCATCGAGACCATAGTGTCGAAGATTACATCGCTGCATGAAAGCAACACTCACTAACCCGAGAACGTTGTCTTTAGTTTCTGGAACATCTGGCAGCACGTCGGTCGCAGGTTCTTTCGGTTCATTCTGTTGACCACCAGTAAACTCGTGCTGGTAATTAGTCTGAGCGTCGAACGGCTCGTCTGATGTGAGTAGCGGCAGTGACGACACGGGTGGTCGGACGATGGCCGGTGGTCCAGTGCTTGGATGGTCGACGTACGTCAGCCGGTAGCTAGAGTTGGCGTCGAAACGACAGTCGGAGGGCTCGTACTTGGGCCTCACGGGCCTCGTACGGCGAGGATAAACCGTCCAGCGAGGGTAATCCGCTGTACACACAGCAGCCATCCTACGAATCAGGGATGGAAAAACCTAGGTTTTTTACAGAATATTTTTAGGTTTTTAAATATATAAGGCTTTTTGAAATTTTCAAGTTTTTAGGTCTTTTTCGGTTTTTTTCTGCTTTAGTGTTTAATAAACACCGTAGGCCTACACAAAATTACGACCCAGGAAAAATATTACACACTGTGTCCCTCGCATAATCACATTCTTTTCTATAAATTATAGCAAGATGAAATCACGATTAAAATATAAAATACAACATAAGTAATAAATTTCACAACGAACAAAAAAACCTTTAAAAGCTAATAATTGCATCTTTGACATTTCTTTACAGTTTTTAAAAACTTAAAAACCTATTTTTCGGACCAAATTTTCAGCCCTGGCACGAATACGGCGCTCAGCTCACTGAGCAACCACGAAGAAATTTCTCGAATGTCTTGAAGTAAAACGACAAAAATAAACCAAACCAAACTGAACTGAATTTGCTCAATACACATAGATTGTTAATACACTGCTTAATACACTTAGTAAAATAAACTGAAATAAACTTAATTAAACTCGCAAATCTCACGTCAGTTCTGTCTAAAGGCCTGTATACAAAGTAAACTGAACCGAAATAAACTGTAATATCTAAGTCGATGAAAAAGTTGAGTTTTTTTAGTTCAGTTGCGTTCAAAAAAGTACAAATCGACAGAATTAAATTGAAGTATAATGTAAGCTTTTTTTGCGTTTTACGGACTGTTTCAGTTCAGTTTAGTTCAATTCACTTCTGTCGCTTTGTCGTGCCTTAAAAACAACGACGCCGTTCCTAACTTTCAGCGTATCGCAGCAATTAATTTTTACTTCACATAACTTGGCCACTGGTTCAACAAAGCGAAAATATGCAACACCATGCTCTTTGCGCGCTGTGCACTGTCATGGTTATTGTAAAAAAAATACCAGGTTAAACGCTGTATTTGTAATTATAGTTGCATTTATCAATTTTATTGCCTATTTTTAGCATCCGTCGACAAACAATAAAGACGGCTTCTTCGGTTTTTTTAAACGCGACAAATAATATTGCCTTTTCACGATTTTCGCTACTTGTCCCTGCAGATATAGCAAACGTCTAGAAACGTTATTGGAAAGCATGGTGTAATTGAACGCTTTCGTTCCGACATACCTTTCTGACTTGATTCTGCGATAAATTCTCCAACAACGTAGCGCGGACGGCGAACGATTGGCTTCGCTGGGTCCAGTGGCTTACCTAGATCATCATCAGTTTTATTTCAGACACTTGGCACATATACACATAAAACATTATAAAAACATACAGCAAAACACACGCACAAGAAACACACGAATCATGCAAATACAGATAAAACTCAATAAAAACAGTACCATTAGCAGTTGCAACTGCAAACATCAAATACAGTTAAGAGCAGCCAGATGACTAACTATATTATTATGTAAACTGCAGGTGTTCCAACATCTTGAAAAAATATACAAGTAGCAGAATTGCTTAGTATACCGCCGGTAAGCGCTGATACATAACATATCCGAGTGACTTTCAGTTTCGTCAAATCAAGTGCAGTTTTTTTCAATGGGGGCTCATTCATCAATGTTCAGTGTGTTTGGTAACACCTGTGGCTAGACTGCTAGAATTTAAACGCAGCTGCTAACATTTATGTAGTTTAAAAAATGAAATTACTGCTATATTGTAGTTTGCTATAAGCTTATTTAAACATTTTATTATGAGTCATAAACTCAGAAATAGTTTTACAATTTGAAATAAGGTACTTGTAATATTAATTGTATAGGGTGTTTTAACAATAAGATAGGCCTACTTGAGTGAAATTTGTACGCTGTAGACTATCAGCTCTCGTTACAGCATGAAAATTCGGCTTCAATAATTGTACATGTACTTTGTTAATGCATGTCGATAATTTTTGTGCCACCCGGTACTAGACATTATTGCGGTCGTCATTTCCCGATGTCATTGATTGAGTGACAGTTGAATTTAGAAGCACGTACACGTGTAGTCCTTCTGGTAGCTAGTCAGTGACTCGACTTCGCCGACCGGCGGTTTGTAAGGCGGACGAGGACAGAGTAGTTTGCACGGCGGATGTCTAACGTAGTCCTTCCTTGAAAACACGTTTCACTGTACGCTATTACACACTATTTGCGACAAATCTGTCTAACTGGAACAATAACAAAACTTCGCAATTCATACAACAATCGCAGTATAATAACAATGGGGTAAACATATTCGCATCGCTGGAGGCATAGCCCGCGAAGTTCGAACTGAGACAGCCTAAGACAGGGCCGTGGACAGGGCAGAAGTCCAGTTCATATTATTTAAATAAGATACGGATGGCTCTGACGTCTAGCATTGTGTATTCGGGAAAGTTGGCCAAAGGTAAAACTCAACAAGAAACGATCAGAAATCTCAAACTTCTATCAAGAATAGTGCTGCCACCTGGCAAAAACAACGGACTTCATACAGCAGATGTAGGAGGCCTACGTGTATGTACATGGATCCGGATCGATATCGGAATTACCACCAAAATCTAGGCTAATTAAATCACTATTTGTCCTTTGATCATGCATACCGCGCTTTTCCAAAAATTTTATCCGAAATCCGCCAGATCTTTCTGAGCTTAAGAGACAAACACACAGATAGCCAGACCGGTAAAAGGACATAGGCCTATTTTAAAACATAATCTCTAGGACTGCGACAAATTAGTTATTTTATTCTCTTTTTTCGGCAGAGGTAAATGTCACTAGGCCTAAATGAAGAAGTGCTGCAGTGAAAGCGTGTGACATACCTGTGTATGGTGGTTCCATCTAGTGGCGAGTCGGTGCTGATGTACTCCGGCGGCGGCTTGCACGACTTGGTCGGCACTGCATCACGATGAACCTCAAATCGACTTCGATACTCACTGCTCCCGGTCTCGTATTCATCAGACTTCTTCGGGCTGTGAGGACATCGATGATTTCTGCGTGAGATGTAAGGACACAGCATGTCATAGATAATGGTGTGCAGACTGCGGTTTGCAAAATAAAACTTTGGTTCGGTTCCGTATTCGGTTTCTACTGTTCAAGGCCAAATCCTGCTAATAAGCACTATTTAGCTACTAGTATTTAACTGCTAAATTACAAACTCACTTTCAAAGAAAGGTCGTTGGGTGATAATTGACTGAGCGCCGTGCGGGTGAGCGGGTGACGAAGTTAAATCACGGGCGTCATTTCAGGCCTGCTACGGACTGCAAACTTGGAGTGTATGTCCCCAGAGTCAGTCCGGACATACCCCCTTAAAATATTTCATAAAGGAGTAAGCGCTTGATAGGCCCTACATATCTGAGTCATGTGACCCCTAAATTTTGGGAGTTAAATGGCCGCGGTGTGGACACTCCTGCATTACGTTGTTAACCGTATCTTATTGATAACATTTAGCCTACTACGTGAAAAACGTCAATGAAACACAAACCCGCAGTTGCAAATCTGACATATGCAGAATTTAGAACGATGGACGCATTCCTCGTGGGTTGTCTTCGTCGCTGCCATTCAGTTGGCAAAAGCTACTAGCCTATTCAGTCGACAAGAGATTAGCCTAGTGTTTATAGCGCACCAACGACGACTGACTTGTCACAACTTGCGTCACTATGACGTCGAGTGCGATCACAATACAATGACGTCACCGCGACGTCATCGTTAATCATTATAAACACTGGAGATGGTTCTTGATGGTTTTACGTGCGAAAACAGGTACTGCTTTCAGCGCGTCTTAGCCATCGCAATTCTGTCTCTGTCCGCCCGTCTGTCCGTCAGTCTATCACACGGATGGATCAGTCAAAAACGGTGCAAGCTAGGATCACCAAATCTTTACTGTCGGCTGCCTGGAAGACTCTAGTTTTAGGATCAGTAAAGCTATTCTATAATTTGAAAGGGGTCACCCCGAGCGAGGGCGCTAAATGAGAGGGGATAGGAAAATTTTGCGATTATTGGCCAATAAGTGGCTGTATATCTGAAACGGTGCAAGATAGGGCCTATATTACTATTAATCACTAATAGTAAAATCGTACTCTGGCTTTCAATTGACACCGAAACCTTGAACATTAAAATAGAATTTTTAAAATAATTTTTTAGCACTTTTGGACTGCGAAACATATTTCGAGAGCTAATTGCGTCGAAATCAATAAAGATAGACAAGGACAAGCTGCGTATGGAATTTTCGGCATTGAACGTAGCCTAGATTTCAACGGTCCAAGTGTAGATTTTTTTTTACATTTAAGGAAACCTGCGCACGAGGGCATCAAAGAGCGGTACTTCCGTAAAAGTCGCCATTTTACCGCTGTTGGTCAGTCTTTTATGAAAACGGTTGCAGATAGGCATGGGAATACTGCCTATCACAACAAGCACTAGTGACGCATCAACATCGATGACTGTTTAAGACCCTGCAGTGAAACTCCCAAAATAAGGGTTCTTGATTTGATTTTGCCACCTTCGGCTGCGGCGCACCCTTCAAGAGTGATTAGCGACAAAATGGCCCTAGGTAAACTAAGACAATTTGCGAACAAGAACTGCTATAGGCTTTCGCGCGTCTCGTGAGCATTAGCTCAGATTTCTTGTCATAAATTAATGGCATTTTTTTCTGGTCCGTGCTACACCGGGCCAAACTATGGGGCCGTGCCAGATTCTGTTAGCTCAGACCGTGAGCTTTAAAACGCAACGTATCTATGACATTTACTTCTTGCGCACGACGGGGTAGTCGGAGTTGCAAACGACGTAATGCATTCTTGGTCTTAAAAACGACCTTTCTGACGCTAATAATGAAACAGCTTTCAGTAATTCCAGATCGCCATTTCTTGGCTTTTTTGGTGGCGTTGATGCGCTATATAAATTCACGTTTTACTTACTTACTTAAAAATATGCCCTTTGTCGTTAATAAACTTACGCCTATGGCTATAGATGACAAAACAGTAGCAATTACATGCATGATGCATCACATAAGCATGAACGAAGCACATCTGTGCTCTATGTGTCGCTATATAATGGTGGTCCCATGGCGCGTATGCGATGCTGTCGAGTAATACGACAACGTATGACATGCCGCTCTCTCTGTAATGTTATCCGCGCACTGCGTTCTGTCGCACTTGCACCGTTAGAGCACTTCTCGGCGGAATGATCTGCACAGTGGTCGGTGTCGCTCGTCAAATGGACCTCGCGTCGCAGTTTATTCCCACTCTACTCGACACGACGAAAACAGATTCGCTTGCACACCAGATACGGATCAGTTCTGCACTGCGCCCGTGTATGTTGTCACGGCTTTATAGTTACGGCAATCGATCAGGGCGCCAATTGGCAGAAACCCTAGTGCAGAAAGTGATACAGAGAAAGCTGCGCCTCTTCGGCCATATCTGCAGAATGGACGACAGCAGAAAAATAAAGACCCTGGTGTTCAGAATGATGGATGGTTCAAACAAAAGAGGACGACCTCACCGAGAATGGTCAGATGACATTGAGCAGTGGTGTGGGGCAACCCTGCAGGAGTTAAGCCCTAGATAGGCAGCGGTGGGCAGCACAATGGCGTCAGACACCAACGGGCGTTGAGCCACGGTTGTCGATGATGATGATGAATCGATCAAACGGTATAGGCGTAATTTTAGAGGGGGTGTGGCATGTGGTATAAAGGTTAAGTGCGGTACATGCTATAGCGACGCTGCTTGCACGAGAGAAAGCTGTGGCCAGAATCGTATTTCGCAATCTGGAAAACGGCAGCTAATTGGCATGCGCTAACCCGTTACCGCGACAGCGAACAATTAAACCAGCGGAGCGTCCAGCAGACATACCACCACCCCAATCAGCCACACTAGGCCTTCAACCCTTAGCCCGTAAGCTACTACGGTATTTATTTCCCATCCCGATGACGGTACAAAGTTGAGTTGACATTGGAGTGTAAGAAGCGTGACGTTTTGATCCATGCAAGTAAGACAAAGATCCCAATGACGATGGAGTCACGTGTGCATATTTACTGCAATGTAAAGGCATCGCAAATCTGCAATGGCGGTAAGCTCTATGTAATTTTTTGCGACATTATTCCAGCCATATTTCTAAAAAATTTGGTTTAAATCTAGCATATATTAGTACTGCAGTTATGCCGCTAATATCTAAAAAATAATCCGCCTTAGCAAATATAACTGGAATTGTATATAAAAAAACATGAAAGCCGGCAAAATTGTAATTTTTAAGGATTTATAAATTTCACAAATGCCCCAAAAAGTGATTTTGCTAACTGTTTCGTCTGTTAATAAACGACTTTGCATTTGTAGTCAGCGCAACACATCACAAAGTCATCACAATATAACAAACTAAAAATTTGGGGCAAAGCCCAATGTGAGTCCGCCCGGCGCCCTACGTCCGACTGAAGGAAAAATAATTTTAGGGTTGTGAAATTCCCCCGGTGGCAAAGTCACGTGGCCCGAACTCAAATGCATTAGTATACGCAGAACGCGCAATGTAGACATAAGGTGGGCCAACATGCACACCTGTAACTTTTTTTGCTAGTGGACCAAAGTTTGCAAAGTTTTTTTGTGTTCAACGAGGAATGAATTGCCCTTAATAACGTTACTGACCACTTGTCGATATCTCTATGAGTTTTAGAAGTATTCGCGGTCAAACTCGAAAGTTGTCCTAAATCGCACCGAATTTTGAACGTTTTTTGCCCTTTAAAATTTTAAGGGGGCGGCATCCCTTAAAAGTTGTATCCGCATTAACACCCCCACATAACGGCACGTCACGTGACAAAGTGTTGTGGGGCTACTCCCACTACCGCCAAAGTTAAAGAGGTGCATTTACTACATTTTAAGCCAATTTTTAACCCTTCTTTGAAAAAAATTGTAAGGGGGCCCCCGTCCCCGGTGCGAGTGCGTTAGTAAAAGCTTGTAATTCTCTAGCGTGTGTAAAAATTTGGGGGCGCAACACCCCCTATAGACCAAAGTATGGTCTTCCGAAAAAAACGCTTTAGGTGGGTACGATTTCACTTTGAGATCTGCAAGGTTACTAGACCAAAGTTCACCGACCTTGTTTCGCATAACGCGGGAGGAATTGCGGTAGATCAAATATTTGTCCGATTTTGAATATCTTCGTCCGTTCCGGAAATATTCGCCGCCGAACTTCGGAATCGTCCGAAATCGGGCCAAATTTTGCATGTTTTTGGCTCCTAAAATTTTTTGGGGGTGGGCTCCCCGAAATTTTGGACCGGCATTATAATGGTTATAATGGGCATTATTATGGTTACGTTCGGTGGAGGCAGACCTGAGACCTCTGAACATTGGTCTTTCTTCTGCGTGGAGAAAAGCTTCTGGGCGGGCGGACTGGCGCCACATCGCGGACACGGCTACGCTCTGGAAGAGTACGCCATAAGAAGAAGAAGAAGAAGAAGAAGAAGAATTATAAAATTCGACTAATGACCATCGTACAAAATTTCGCGCCGATCGGCCGACGCATCTCGGAGATCTCGCGTTGACAAAAAAATAAAACATCACGGGTAAAACATAAGCCCGCTCCGCAAGCTATCGCTTCCGGGCGAACAAAAAATGAAATTGGATGAGCGAATCTTCCGGCGAGCATGAACGTACAGCGTATACACGTTTATCGAGAATGTCGATTCAAGAGATAAAGTAAGTCATTCCGAGTCACGCGGCTGGAATCCGTCAGTCAGACACGGCAAAAAGAAAAAAGTTATTAAAAAACGTAACAAAGTTCACGATCGCTCACAGTTTAAATCGAAATCGACACTGCACGACGACGTAAAGAAGACGCCAGACTAGACGGTTTCTGCTAACGGTTGCCGTCGACAGAAATCTGTGTCGTAAAAACAGCATTTAACGCAAATCGGCGACTGTCAGCTGTCAATAGAAACCCCCTTAAATATGGCGCCGTTCTATTCCGAAACGGGTCATTAATTATTATTGCAAATAACGACGAATTTTCCAGTCGCCATTTATGACAAAAGTAATAGTCTAGCTATGATTATTATTGTTGTAGCGTTTTTGTCAGCTGATTTCATGTTTACGTAGCCGCTGCAGCCGTTACGGAAACTATCCGTGTATCACAGGGAGTGTTGTCGTCAAAGGTAATCGGTTGACGGCAATTGTCAGCGCAAACCATAATCGAAAACCGTCTCGTCTGTCACAGCGTTGAGTCCAAAGTCACGAGATCATGGAACAGTTATACTGCGTTCCACTGGGATCGTGAACTCGTGTTCACGGTAATCACGAGATCGATTCTGTCCCGAATACGCGGTGAACTCGTAATCACAAGTCGTGAACTCGTAATTCTGGCGACTACCTCCATTTTCGTGACGAAAGAAACAAATTGGCGGGAAACGACGGAAACGAAGTAAACAAATTCGTAAAATGCAATAACTTGTAATAAACGGCTATTTTTTGCTAATCAACATGCTGCTACATGACACATTATTATGAATATATGAGTTTTCTGTAATTTAAGCGTAAGAAGAGCGAATGACACTCGCAGTCACTGATGCCTGTATGGGCAGTGTGGAAAGGTTCGTATTGTGCAAAAAAAGTCTCACGAGCAATTTTAGGGTAAAGTTAATTACCTCCGCCAAAGACGTTATGTTTTTGCCGGTTTATGTTTGTTTGTTTGTTTGTTTGTCTGTCTGTTTGTCTGTGTGTTTGCAAGATTACTCAAAAAGTTATGGATGGACCTTTCTGAAATTTTGAGGGAATGTCGGGCATGGCATAAACTACAAGTGATTCAATTTTGGGGGTGATCCGGCAGGAATCCTGGATTCTGGATCACTTTGAAATTTTCGTTACCATTGCGTTAAAGGGGGCATAAGCGAAACCGCTGGCAAAGCGAATATGGTGACGCCACCTGGCGAATAACAGTGCCTTGGCGGAGGTACCTGTGGGCTATGACTGCTTTCTAGTTAGGATTGCGGTTCAAACTAAACTTAGGTTACTTTAAAATTAGTACGCGTATATATTCGAGTAGAAAAGCTATTAGGACAGATCCAGTGTTTATTGCATTTTGCGACCTTGTTACCTCCGCCAAGGAGGTTATGTTTTTGCAGGTTTTTGTTTGTCTGTCTGTCTGTCTGTGTGTTAGCAAGATAACTCAAAAAGTTATGGACGAATCTTTCTGAAATTTTGAGGGAATGTCGGGCATGGCATAAACTACAAGTGATTCAATTTTGGGGGTGATCCGGCAGGAATCCTGGATTCTGGACCACTTTGAAATTTTCGTTACCATTGCGTTAAAGGGGCATAAGGGAACCGCTAGCAAAGCGAATATGGTGACGGCACCTGGCGAACAACATTGCCTTGGCGGAGGTACCTGCGGGCTATAATTGCTTTCTAGTTTACTTCGTTTCCGTCGTTTCTCGCCAATCTACTTCCAGTGTTTTGAACGTTGACGATGGTGACCACCAGTTTCCGCTTCTCGTGAACACGAGTTCACGATCTCAATGGAACGCAGCATTATACACCGTGTCTGAAAAAACAAGCCACTGCCCAGTATAAATTCATTGATGTGAACAGCCAAACTACGACTTCTGCATTTCACAAGGTAGTGTGGCGACAGTATTAAGGTGAGACGGACAAAACTACAGTCATTTATGTCAACTTTCTTTGCGATGTTGCGTGCCAATGTTTGACTTAACTGTTTGAAAAAGTGGCTTGTTCTGGGGGACACGGAGTAGTTCGGCCAGCCAATCAATAGGAGTCAGAGTCAGACGGATGCTTTGATGGGTAGAGCGATGTCGTGGTTGGCGTGGGTGGTCGCGACAATCAGTGCGCGAGGAGCGACGTAACCGGCGTGCTGACGTCCCGCCACTGACGGCTGTCGAGTCTCTTGCCAGCTGGTTGCCCGCGCCGATATCGCCGCCCTCACCTGCATAAATACACTCACAATGTTACAACTCTTTAAGAAATAACGCTCAGCAATTAAGGTCGTTTATTATATTTTACGTCAATCTTTTGTTATTTATTGACTTAGTCAATCAACCAGTCATCACTCGAAACATATTTGTATACAGAACGAATTAAAGGCGCATATTAGCAAAGACCGAATGCTTGTTTACTAAATTTTATTACGTTGTTCATTTACTTGTTCGTTCGTTTATTTATTCATTTAAATAATTTTATTCAATTATCCACTCAGTCACTGGTTCATTTATTTTGTCAAAACGCTTTCTCTGCATTGGTAAATCTATCGACATTCTTGTTTTTTTTCATTTTTCATGAGTAAACATTTATTATATTTTATGTGTTCTATATTCTTGTTTAAACACATTGCATGATGATTTCACTCACTTTTTATATCAAGACTAGTGCTTGCGTTTACTATCGATAACAGACCGTGTTTTCAAAACCATACCAATTTCCCGTGCAACTAACCATAAAGCTAGATGCGCAAGTTAGTAATTTACCTCGCCATTCAAGAAGCAGTAAAATATAGCAACTAGCAGACCCTGAAAACATAAACAAACACACAAAACTGAACAATTATTAGGTCCGAAAGCATTTACATATGCAGCAACTATACAGTACCCAGTGCCGACGCTTTGTGAGGCCGCCCCCTTCCCTTTCACTTTGAGCTGAAAATTGGCACGCCGGTTATGGTCCTAAAACGTTTATTTATTTAATAATTTTTTCTACGTTTCTTATTATTGAGTTTTAAATTACCCGTACGGAACAGACGGACAAACAGACAGACGGACGGGCAAGACCTGTAACGCGGCCTAACAATATCAAAATAGAGAAGCATATGAATAGAGGCTAAAGTGCAGCATTGGAAGTGTAACATATCTCTAATTTAGATTTATATTAACACACAAACTGTTTATCCACCATCATTATCAGATTAAAATCAACATTTTAGTTTATCAACAGTTTCACGTTAGTTCACTTTTCCAGTCATTCCAACCACGGTCCAATTAAAGTCCGACCTCATTAGCCTACATTACAGGAAACGCATCGGACCTGGCTGGACTGTAGAACACTGTTGAAATAAGTGAAGACGTGTTTGCTGATGTGGTGGTCGCTAGGGTTGACGATGAAGATGACATAGATGATACCAAGCAGCGGCAGCAACACTACCGTCGCACGCACTGCTTTCCTGACAGACCACCACACGTATACACTGTGTGTCAAAAAAAAGCATGTGACTACATTTTTTGCAATAACTTGAACAATGAATGTCCGATTATAATAATTTTTGGCACACTTATTAATGAGACTATATGTC
>Ga0209367_1009788_pt1 | contig 12943 bp, 5 predicted proteins | sample WorMetLIZISLAND2_FD_187412 | JGI IMG/M metagenome (GOLD analysis project Ga0209367, IMG submission 187412) | Marine gutless worms symbiont microbial communities from Max Planck institute for Marine Microbiology, Germany - Olavius geniculatus... ... | reverse complement strand
GTCTGTTACAGTGCTATCGATCTTGTAGATACAAAGAACTTGAAAAAGGACTTGCTGGCAGAGCCTCCAAGTCCAAGTCCAAGTCCAAGTCCAGCAAAAATGGACTTAAGTCCGGACTCGAGTCCAAGTCCGGACTCGAGTACTACAAGTCTGTATAGGAGAGATAATAGCGCTCCCCCGGACCTCCTAGCTGCATCGGGCATGAAAAACGGAACATTATGGATAGTGAAAAAAAATTAACATAAAAATAAAGAAAAGGTGGAAAAAAGTGAAACAGTCACGATTGTGAAAGCGATCAACCGAATTCAGCTCCTGTTGGCGGCCAGTAGGCCTAGACCGCTAGCTTTTTAGCAGGTTTTTTTTACTCGCTTGATAACATCATCTGCGGCGTTTTTTCGTTTTCCCGAACAGAGCACGCAACGCATGCATGCCTGGAAACATTGTGGAGAATCAGGGAACTGTACATTAAAACAGTAATAATGCCATACGTTTAAAAATCAGCTCAAAATAAATAATAAATGCAGCATTTCTCCCCTGCATGCTACAGCTGCAACATAACGGCCAGAAATGGCGCTATTTTGATACGCCTTAACTTCACAAAATACTAACCGATTTTCTTTTGATTCTGGCAGAGAAAGAATTTTCAAAATTGATTGGTATTTGACGAACTTAAAGCGTATAACATATGGTGCCATTTTTGGTCCACCCTGTACATAAATCTCAATCCTTCAACGCGCAGAGACTGTACGTTACCTTGCTGATGATGACCATGTTTTTTGCCGATCATCCAGCAAACTCCTGCAAGCAACAATGAAAACGATGCACATAAACTAAGCGGTCTACAGGCAAAAGCCTCCGGGGTTTATCACAATAGAAGTTTGTCATGGGGGATTGTCATAAGGAAGTTGGGGGCAAACAAAGCCCAGTTGTCGCTAGGATAGCCGACCGTGGTTGTCAGTAACCTTCAAGATCATCCAAGGTCGATGATTTTCATCTCTTCTTGAAAGAGCGTATGCGATTTCTTAATCCATAGCAACCTTGGCCCTATCTATTACCGTTTAGCCACAACAACGCGTACTGATCTTCAAAGTCATTCACGTTCAATGATTTTCATGTAATCTGAAAGAGCCTATGCCACTTCCTATTAATGATCAATAGTAACTTTGGTTCTCTCTCACCATTTCCGAGATAGAGCCACTTATAACTTAAAACTTTACATTGAAAATTGCGGCCAAACCGCTGCAGACCAAGACATGGTTACTATTGACAGCCTATAGAAGTCGCCAGCGCCCTATCCAATGGTACCATCGCCGACCCCCCCCAAAAAAGATTTTACCATTGAGCCACAATATCGCACGATTGGCATACCATGGGCGGGGCTAAGAATCTGAAGCTGGGAGCAAAGGTGAAGGCCCAGGGCACAGAAAGGCAATAATTTTTTTACGTTCGGGCCAAAAGTCGACCTTATTCAGTTGTTCTGTGCATCGCAAAGATGTAGCGGGATCCAGGGGCAGAGCCCCTGGTCAGGGAATGAGGGGACGAAGCTTTTGGACGTACAATGGAAGCCGCAAATTTGTTTTTTTTTTCATATTTGGAAACGCCAAAAAATCGCAGATATCTGTATGCGTTGTCTTGCAAAATGACCTTTAATAAGTCACACCTTGGCATAATAAAGTGCCCAGAGGGCACTTCATCACCATCAAAATTTTTCCTGGAGGTAGCTAAGGCAAAGGTAAGGGCACGGGGGCAGCTGCCCCCTGCCATCCACCTCTAGCGCCGCCCATGCCTTCAAGGTCATCCAAGGTCAATGATTTTCACCTTAATTGAAAGCCAATATGCGACTTCCTATTATTGATCAATAGCAATCTATAAGCCGTTTAGCCACAATACATCCGTTACAGACGACGGACGACGACGGACGGACAGAGAGACAAACGACAACTCATACCATAAGCTCGACCATTACTTAAGTACGGTTGGCTAAAAAAAACTCTTATTGGGTCACGCTGTATTTAAAAGTAAGCCACAAAAAGTCTTCCGCACTGACCCAAGTGAGCTGTAGCCTGCAAGTTACTCCGAGGAAAAGTTGCTGCAACTTCTCAAACAGCGATCACCTCATCAAGACTTCCACAAACGCTGAAACTTCACGTATCTAAAAGCAATAAACGTTTCCAGTCTTCGTTGTAGCTGACATACAGAGAGAGAGAGGCTGTGTGACTTAATAATTATTAATAGGCCTTCGGTCGTGCAACAGCCGGTAACTCAGCGACCCACGCAAACTTGCTGGCGAAATTCGACAGAAACCGCGCGATCGCAGATCACAACGTTGTGAAGTCTTGCAAATCATCAAAATCTTCCTTCCCACGTCAAAGCCCAGTGCGAAATTCACTTTTTTGCCCAAGTTACGTTAAAAAGTTACGATTTTCACGACGACAACAGACTGTCAAGACTTCGCATAGTGCCACGCCCAATCTGTGCCGTGACAACGTCACTCAGTGAGAAGGCCCACCTGGCTGGGCCCAGCCATTCATTACCTAGGCCTATAGGCCTATAAGCTACGGGCACCTGCCGGTTGCTATGGGCCTATACGTTTCGGTGCGTCACGTGGAATGACAAAAATGCCAGAATATCCCCAAGACAAACCGAAATGATGAAGGTTCTGGTTGGCCTATATATACTGTTATCCCATTTGACTGTTTGACGTATATTTAAGCATCGGTTCAATGACAAAATTAATGGATTGAACAAATCAGAGGGTTTGGTTAGTATTGCCTATGTAAATACATCGTTGGATTTGTGACCCGCGTTGCTCTTATAGCTGCTACAGCTAGCCACAGTTTTGACATCTATTAACCTAAATATTCTCAACTATAAAAATGCAAAACGCACCAAAATCACGACCAAATATCTATTTCTGGTACAACGGCGGTCCATAGGTGCTAATATTTTATTAACATCATAAAAATTAGCAAGACCTCTCAATAATTGTCATAACACTGCAAGTTGCTTCTGAGAGATAGAAAACTGCTCCAAACAGATGACACCAAATTCACTCGCAGAATAACTTTCAATGTGTCAGTAGCGGAATTATCGCTAGCTTGCACAATGTTAATAAAAATACAATAATAAAGTTTGATTATACAATGCGATACATTGATGTCGATGCGATAAAACAGAAAATAATGCACAAAATTTTGATCGTCCTTACAGAGTTTCGTACACAACAATGAACGACTGTTAAAAAGCCGTTGAAAAGTTCTGTAGTTCGATAACGGGCAGTTGTCTGTCCGGTAGTTTTTATATATACTGGTGGATGGCTGCATATAATGTCAGCACTGGGCCGACATATTTTTCTAGTTCTAAGACTATACAAATACAACCAGTGGCGTCGTGGCAGAGGAGAGCAGGGAAACAGCTGCCCACCCTAATTTGTTGGCTGTCGAAAAACTGTCGGCAAATGCCTTCTTGCTAGAAAATAAAAAAATTATTTTTTTTTCCATCAAAAGCGTCCGTTTTGCCAAAATTTAGGGCAAAATTAAATTTTTGGGCACCCATAATCTCCTCGTCGGAAATTCACAACTGTATGTCGGAAAAATGTAACTTCTTGCCCCACCCTTTATTTTTTTTAAAACTTAGGATGCATGCAACACAAAACATGCACCATTAATATATCACGGAACACACACAGCCACTGGCAGTCGTTATATTATAAGCGAACACGACAACGATGATGACACGCCTAGAGAGTGGTATAAAGGTTTGGGGTACCGGGGTATAGGGCAACCCCAAACTAGACGGGACCTCATCCCTCCCTCTTTTTGTAAGGAGACCAAGCAGCATGCAACGTCCTCTATTTTTCTAAAATCCACGCAAAAATTTATATTTCTCACTTACGATAATCTTCAATGTACTAATAATAAATTTACTGCGTTTTGGTAACTATTACAGGTCTAGAAAGACGCAATGCCACCTTGCAGTGTATATTAAAAAGTTATAAACGAATTTTGATCAATTTTGTAGACGCTTAGACAGCAGCCCAAATAAAGTGTGTAGCCTAAGGGCAGGTAAAATCTGATCAATGTAGCAAAAAATTCAAAATGTGCAGAAACGGCTAGAATTGAGTGCATTTTTGTTATCTTTATGCCACTGAGCTTCAGGCGTTACCCCTGTTTCTTCTACTACAGCTGAACTCCAGATAGAGAAGGATCACAATCAGTAATCTGTGTTACTCGAAGTTAGCTTGACTGCTGATCCTATGAGATTCTTCTCAGTTAATGACAGTAGCCTACAGGTAGCGATAACGACGACGACTATGACCATTACCATTACTACTACTACTGCTACTAATATGACACCAGGTTACGAAAACCACACTCAGCTACCACTGGTACTGTTTTCACAAATTTTAACAGCAGTCGAGCATCACAAAGCAAACGACACTGTAGTGTACGTGATCCGAGTGTGGTTTAATTATGATACAGCACTGTCTGAGGTGGTATTATTATAAGCGCATATCACTTATTCACTTAACCACTCCAGCAGTGCTGTAACTAATACATATAATATTTTACCAGCATCGGCATTTTCCTCGAACATTTATTGCATAACATTTCAAACATTTAAATGCAAATAAATTGCTGAAACCATCGCCAAATTTCATTGAAAAATACCATTTCTTGTTGGAGCTATTAATAATTGAATATCGATAACAAAATACCTCCGTTACCAATACGGCGTTACATAGCTTACTGCAGTCACTCGATAGGAAGTGACGTTTGTTGATGCAATCAATGTAAACAATAAGAAAATGGTATTTTCTGCAAATGGTCGTGTTTTAATTAAATTGTCGAGAAAAGTAAAATGATAATGTGCCAAAAGGTGCATCACGAAATTTCCCAGCAAGCTAAGGACAATGTCAAAATAAAACAAACGTTTGCTTAATATGGGACACTTCACGTTTTGAGGTGATCTCACAAAAACCACTGTAACTATTGTTTGCGCTGGCAGATTTAACTACATTTGGCAGTTTGATTGCCAATAGACGATGCACTGCTGACGTAGAATTTTGCCAGAATCAGATGTTGTTTGTTGAAGTTACGTAAACGTACAGGGTTCACTTATGTAACACCATAATAGAGGTAATAGAGATATTTTGTTATCAATATTCAACAATTAATGTAACTCTGCTAAGAATAATATTTGTCAATGAAATTTAGTGATCACTTCAGCAATTTATTGGGGATTAATTTTACAAAATTTTACTCCGATTTGTTCAGATTTGACATTTCTTTTATACAATGTCTAGGGGTTTACTTTTTTCCACACACAGTGTATACAGTTAACTCCAATTTCAAGTATTTAACTAGTCCAATATCGTTAACTTCTGATAACTTTTGGTACATAGAATTGGCAATTTATTCAGAGAGATACATAATTAGAAAATAAGCAAAAGTTTTCCCACTGGTGGCCAGAATGGACCACAATAAATAGTCTATATACAAAATTAGTTACAAAACGTCAAAAATACAGATAGTAAAAATGCTGTATAAGATGAGATGATACAATGAATATTATAACAATATTCCTATCAATGTCCTTCATATGGATAGAGGCCAAATTTACAAAATATTGTAAAAAAATTTTCGACAATTTTATGACGCTTGTGGTAACTTTAGGCAGCAAAGTCACCGCAAAATCACTTGTTATTGTTTATATTGGTGACTGTTGGCAACGGTGAAAACAGACAATCGGCATGCAGCACTCTGCACTGGCAGCTAGGCAGTGACATTGAGTTGCAATTGGTTAAGGTCAACGTAAAAGCAGAGCAGCTGATTGGCCGGCTAATTTTAGAGTTATGGCAAAATTGCGAGAAACTTACGAAGTCACAAAATCAGCTTCCAAAATTTGGATACAACATTTTAACGACAATGTTATGACATCGCAACTTGTTGATTAACGACAAAGATACGACAAATTTGTAAAAATTTTATGACAGTTTTATGATGGTTTTACGATGTTTCATAAATTAGGCCCCAGGCCCACAAACTTCTTCTTTTTTGCTAAATGCCTCATCACTCAATCAATCATTTACTTGAACTCAAGTCCATTATACAGTAAACTCACAGAGAGAACACAGTTAAGAACAGACTAACGAAAATTATGTATCAGAACTATGTGTACGCAACTACACATACAAACGATATCTCACTCGGTGTGCTGAACAAGAAATTAAAGTTTACACATTTGCAATATGTCAACATTGTGATATATGGGTCAGTAATGTATCAATGTTTTATCAAAAATAAAATTCTGATATCGGTCAAATTTGCTAGATATTTCAAAATATAACTACAGCTGAATGTCATAAAATCACAGAAAAATAATCCACTTGTGCCGTCTAGCTTAATGCAGTGTGCAGCAAAAAGTAATGCACCAGCTTTTGCCATTTTTCTAAGCAAAAAGCATTTAATGTTACAGAATTTTCTTTGCGACTGACCGCCCAAAGATTGCAGAATATTAAAAACTGTTTTGGTTGCCATAAAGATTGGAGCTTGCTGAAAAAAATCACAGTCAAACATTGTTGATGACATCAGAATGATCTGAATTTCATAAACAATAAGTCTGTTCAACTGAATTTTTTGGTAGTCTCAGTAAAGCATTTAATGTCAGTGAACAGTGGCTCAACTCAGCCTGGCCGTCCCTCTGTGGGCAGACAATGACTATGCATTCACCTACAAATTCAACAACGTGGCCCCAGTTGAAGATAACGAAGTAACGCTTCAAAATTTTCTGTGCACATACAGCAAAAACATGCTTGAGATTTCACAAAAATGACAGAAATTTCCGGCAGTACTTTGAGCTGCACACTATACACATGGCAAATAAAAAAACAGTTTCAGTCTAGCTAATACATCGTGGTAGCCAAAAAACGGTGGTCCACAGTAATACTGAGCATAATATCATTATATTATTATCACTGAGTATCAGAAAAATACTGATTAACATTTTCATATTGATGACATGGTATATGCTTTATAGAAATGCTTCTTTTGATATGATTTGATAGGTACCGACCCGCTATTCCAAAGGTCCGCTATTCAGAAGGTCCGCTATTCCAAAAGTCCATTGTAAATTTCATGTGCCACAGTGCTAATGTTTGGGTTAAGGTCAACGTAAAAGTTAGGGTTAGGATAAGGGTTAGGGTTCAGTTCAGCCTTAGGGTTAGGCTTAGGGTTAGTGGGAATAGTAGACTTTCGGAATAGCGAACCATCGGAATAGTGGACCTTCGGAGTAGCAAACCCGAATTGATTTGATATCGGTAAATCAGTAAAAAGAAAGAGAATTCGGCATACATCAGTATTCCTGTACACATAGGCCAAGGATGGGTTCAACCCTAACATTTTCAACGTCAAGTCCAAGACCTAGGCCAGTGATTTTCAGACCATGGCAGAGGCTAGACAAGTGGCCAAGGAAGTAGAGTAGGCTCTACGTATGACAATTTTATACTGAACATCAACTCAAAACGCAATAAACCACATCGTAGGTGTGAATTGGCCATAAGTCAAAAAGTGATGTTGACCAATATGTACACATTAATGACATCAATTTGACACAGTCAGTCGTCACAATAACCGTTACTATATATATCAGTCCAACGTTAGCATAATGCCACTGGGTAGTGACATGGCAGAAAGACAAATAAAGTTATGGTCGGAGCAGATGAAACACTTTCACACTAACAACATCAGTATGATACATTCACTGGTTAACAACAACAGCTATGATATACGTTGTTATATAAGTCAGACGCCAGCAGCAAATACTGTCAATTGATAGTAACGAATAAAGCTACATTCACACTCATGGCATAAATATGAGATAACAACAGTTAATAACAAAAGCTATGATTCAGCAAATACATGATGCATGCACACAACATCGATATGAGGTCAGAGAATACACAGTCTGTCCATCCAATGGCTCCCTATAAAGTATTATTGTATAACACAAATCACTCAGTGGTAAAACAAAACTTGTAAACTTTGTTAAACTTCTCAGCCAAAAACTCCCTGTAAAACGAAAATGCTTGATTGCTACGAAGTGTAGAAGCCAAAAAAATTGTGAGTCATGTTTTGCTCGAGCCACAACAAAAAAAATATTCAAGCTGAATCAAGAGAGGCCAGATGGATTGATATTCTATACAAAGTTATGCACTACATTGGACTGACAACAATTGGCATATCGGTTACATAACAACAGTTAACTTCACAATAAATATCAGACAGACACAACATTAATCAATATCACAATTACAGACTGACACACGCAAAAATATTATTTTACAATACCCTGTACGATAAATTTAAAAACTCGTTGCATTTCACATGAAAATATTACAGACGAAGAGTCTGAAATGGTTGAACAAACTCTGGCAAAAATAGAACATGGTTCTCACATCTTTACTGGTAAAAGTTCCATGACTTTCCATGACTTTCCAACATCAACATTTAAATAAAAAGAAAAAACAGTTACTTACTGTGCAGTCAGACTGCAATCCAATATACAAAGTTCTCCGTAAAGTGTATGAAATGCCACATATTTCAAAATTATTCGGATAATTGTATTTCTTAGTAAGTATGTGCTATGCTAGCGCTACACTCTGTTTATTCTAAACCCCCGAGTAACTTCATCAACCACCCAGAATTTTCACTTTCCTGGACTTTACATGGAGTTTCTGGGACCAAATGTATCTTCTAGGACTTTCCAGGGCCTGAAAAATCAAGGAACAAAAATCCACAACTTTCCAAGAGACGTGGGAACCCTGCTTAAAATTCTCATAAAAATAGAAGAATAAGCAGAATAGAATGGTGGAATTAACAAGAAGCCGCATGCTGTGTTCCACTAACAGAACAGTCGGCTGTCGGTCGTCCAAATGTCGGCAGGAATGGAATGTACCTCGCAACACGTGAACGCTCCAGTAGTGACATGCCGACGGGTAGGTCGTACGTTCTTGACAGTTTCTCACGCAGGGATGGAGACAGTTTGTGAGTATCAGCATTCCGTATCATCTTCCAGTAGGCCAAACCACGCTCTTCATCAGTGCCTGGACAGGGAGACATGTGACACTGCATACACTGAACGAGTGAGTGATTTACAAGCGTTTAATCAGGGTTACCACTTTCCAGACCAAATGAAAATGCCCGACTTTTCCAGTAGAGCAGGCAAACATTCATCAATATACGGTTTATCGCTACGGTCAACAGTCGACAGTCGTTGCTTCATATTGATTAAAAACAAGCCAGGTAGCACTGTGCTTTCAGGATACATTGCTTAATGAATAGCGGCTGCCACGATGAGAGCAGCAAAATGTCATGCAAGCATGGTGAGCAAAAATGTAAAAAAAGAAAATGTGAAATAAAGACCATATAGTACAAATATACCTAATGTTTACACTTTCATTAATCTTTTTCCCACTTTTCACTGACTTTTCCCTGACCACTCTGAAATTCCCTGACTTCTCCCAGTTTTCCACTGAGTGGTCACTCTGTTAATATATGAATAGTTAAAAATTAGTCTTCCATGAAGTTGGAAATGTCATGCGAAGTCTAAGTTCGGTTTTGCTGAATTTCAGCGAAACAATTCAGCCAAATGTTTACACAATACACATTATGCAATACAAATGCCAAAAAGTTTACGAGAATGCTTATAAAATGTATGTAAACTTTAGTAGCTTATAAATAAAATAGTTTAAATTAGATTGATTTATCGATAAAACCATAGACTGTTCAAACAGTACACAAATGAATACTGAAGTAATAACAACAAAACGACAAATAAACGTTTAACAAGAGTATATTAATGATAAATAAAAAAACAGAACATAACAATAAATAGCATTTAATGTAGTTTAAACAACTCCATGTCATGGCTGCCAAAAACCCTCGACAAAACAGCAAACTATGACTTCTGTGGCCAAAACCATCTGGCTCATTTCATCAATAGCAGGTGCTTTTTGTAACCTTATTAAACTTCTTCCACAGGGACAGGGCCGCCAGCCAAACGCAACGTCTTCGACATGACCCCGCCTGACTAGCATGCATTGCGATCTCCTCACTGGTGAACGACCACCATATTGTTCATTTATCGCTTCGATTTGCTAGTAATTAATATTAAATCGCTGGGCGTTTATTTTATAATGTAGTGTTGATTACAATTTGTTTATGTTCGCTTACCTTATTCATAGAGGAATCATCGAGTACTTCGCGCAAAACATGCTAGTCACGTGAAGCCATTTTGAAGACGATGTCTTCCATAACAGAGTGAGCCTTTAGTCAAATATCTAGAGTTGTTTAATGTGTATATATGTGGCTTCTTCCAAGCCTAGTTATCTACGATAAAACATAGTAGGTAATGGTAACTATGAACGTGAAAAAGTTCAACTATTGACAATAATCTTTACTGACACAGTGGTTAGTTACATTAGTGTAAGCTGTACCATGCAGCTTGTGCAATACTGTGATTAACCATGTTTTGCAAAAGATCTCTAAAAGTATATACATGATATATACGTGCAATAGAGTTGAGAAAAAAAGCAGATGTCAGCAGCCGACCTGGGATAAGGTTGTCCATGATGAAAGCCATGAAGCCACCGATAAACATGGAAGTGCGCAGAAGCACGATGCAGACACTGTCCAAAGTCTCAACTCCTGTGACAGCACCAGCAGCCAAAAAATTTCAGAATTTATGTTAAAAAAATCATTTGCCTATTAATCCAAAAATTCTGTCAAAAATCTCACTGACGAGAAATTGCAATTTGCCCAATACATAACGTAATTGCAATACATAACGTTAATGCTAATTTCTGTCCAAGCAACAAGGCCAACAAAGTGGCGCTGGTCTCTATTTACTTAGCTCTCAGTCAGACACTAGTTTACACTACAAGACTATGTATATAAGGCTTTTGCATGGCATGGTGTGTCTGTTTATAATATTACACAATAAAACAAAAACGCCCATGTGCTACCGGTTTGAATGGTAGACTGGTTGGCAGCCACCCAGTGTGGCAGTGAGAGACCGGTGAACAGAGAGAGACCAAGTATAAAGAGATTACGACTCGAACTCATGTCACAGTGCTGCAGGCTTGACAGACCCACCGCTGCTATCATGCCTAGCAAACACAACCATATGTACACTAGTATCAAGTATATAATGATGAATATTGAGTGGGAAATTTAATGAATAGCGAAACAGCAATGATCGGGTTTCCCACATTTTTGCAGACAAAAAGTTCCAAAACATTTCCACGACTTTCTGGAATCATCAAAACGTTTTTCCAGGACATTCTCGAAGTCCGTAAACGTTCAAGTATATAACGACAAACAGCAATTACTTAACGTACAGTATATACAAAGTGTAATCTAATACACAAAGTTGTTCATAAAGCATATGAAACACCGAATGTTTTGAAATTGATCTTGTCAGTGCATTTTAGTAAGTAAGTGCTATGCTACTTCTTCGTGTTGTGCACAATGTTGAATACTTCTTTGATTAGTTGTAAAAGTACAGCTGACATGCTGGACTGACTTTGTGCACACATGTGATGTAAATGGTATCAAAAATGAAAATAAGATCCTTCACTTCATTTTACATGCTGCTCAGTAAAAACTACTGACATACCGAACAGCACGAAGAAGGCTCCACCGATGACAGGGTCAGGAATCATGAGAAAGAATGCTCCAAATTTGGTGAAAACAGCACAGATGATCATGAACGCTGCCGAATACTGAACAACTCTGCGACTACTAACCTATAAATGCCACCCGACACGAAAACAATACTGCATTAAACAGTTCACTGTTGTCAGCCCTTATTTTACAACAGCACTAAATATGTTGAACGTACTATAATAAGCTAGCATGTTGATAACCCCCTGGCCCTGGCGCAGTCATGTGAACATCAGCCAGCGAGAAATAAGTGCCAGTTAAACCAATGTCTAAAGTGTACAGGGTGCGGCAAAGAAAAAGTAGCCCTCGAAAGTTTATCGCTGTTTTCGCAGCAACTGTTCGAAATGTTAATTTTAACCACAGTGTAGTGAAATTTTGGAACTTCTGCTTCAAAAAATTTGGCAAATTTACGTGTATTAATTTTTTAAACGCATGTTAACTCTTTAATGCACTTTAATGCAATAGCTCCGATCAAAACATAATAATACAGCACCAGTCTTACAGCTATGAATAAAAATGTTTCATTGTACTGACTACTATTATGTGACTTCACTGTTTAGGCTTATTGTTACGTGTCCTTGTAGCCTTAGGACTTAACGCCACGCTAAAGTTTATTCATTCTACATCATCATCATCATCATCATATGACGTGAATGAATCAGAGGACAAAAAATCAAACACACACGTAACAACAAGAACTGAACTCAGAAAAGCCTGTCAATGGGGCACTACCTACCTGGATATCAGTACAGAGGATTTAATTGACCTACAAGACAAAAACTGCTTCACGGCATATGCCTAAGCCACCTGTGCCTTAACCAACAACTCCCTCCTACAAGCCCTGCTTCTCAAACTTACAACCTCTGACTTCAAAGCCATACCTATTCTCTGCCAACAATCAAAACCTACAAATCGATTAAAAGTTTTATTACCAAAGCCCTTTTTAATTCCCCACCGAGATCAGCCACCTTGACGTGGTGGTGGGGCTTTGCTCCGATGACCCGAAAGATTTCTACAATCTGGAGGATAGGAGCGTACTAAGAGCTGACCAAATACGTGAGAACATTTACTACACGTTACCTGTGCTGGTTTCGGCTTTATAGCCGACTACGGCTTTATAGCCGTTTACTTACGGCCTCACAGCCGTTATTTACGGCTTCACAGCCGTCTACGGCTTTATAGCCGTTACTTGTAACCTGTGGTTACTTTTGGGGACGCGC
>Ga0209367_1009787_pt1 | contig 12943 bp, 12 predicted proteins | sample WorMetLIZISLAND2_FD_187412 | JGI IMG/M metagenome (GOLD analysis project Ga0209367, IMG submission 187412) | Marine gutless worms symbiont microbial communities from Max Planck institute for Marine Microbiology, Germany - Olavius geniculatus... ... | reverse complement strand
TCACGCCATTGAAATTTGGTGACGATCGGTTCAGGGGTTTTTGGTTGGCTGAGGGTCAAAGTTTGCATTTTCCCATATACTTTGAAGGTCGTCCTTACAACACTCACACTACCGTGTGAGTGTGATTGTAGTTATTTTATGACCCACGTAGTCCACCTGTCTCTCACTATAGCGTCTGGAGTGTTAAGCGCCCATAATCTGACTCCACTTAAGCGTAACGACTGACGGCGTCTTAAAAGACACGTGCGCCCAGGCAGAACACACCGTCGATAAGTAGGTCTACCTTTCAACGCTTATACTCTGAAGTGTGTTTCGTTACACTCGCATAGTCTAATACACTGCGGACCGTGTTGAAACCTGTACATAACTCTGACAGTTGTGAACGAATTCTGATGAATTTTTGCAGGTTGTACTTGTACATGGCCCAGGAAAAGAGTGATTTGATTTTGCTGGCGATTTGGATTTTTTTTGTGGATTTTGGATCATCCAGGACTATTTGCCATTAGGAGACAAGACTTCGTTGTGTTCGCCAGATGGCAGCACTATTCTCGATGAAGGTTTGGAAGTTGTGATCGTTTCTACTGTAGTTTTTAGCCGACCGTACTTAAGTAACGGTCGAGCTATTGACATGATTGTCGTCCGTGTTCATCCGTTTCTTTGTCCGTCTGTCACGGATGTATTGTGGCTAAACTTTAGGTCTAAGAGAAAAACTTTTTACATGAATAATTAGCCAGGTGTGATAAACTCGGGCATGCTAAATTTCAGCCATCTAGTGCAAGGAAAACATTTTTAAATTAGGGGTTCAATGGACAAGGGTGTAAGAAATTCAATGAAAAACTGGCCATTTCTCGGAAACGGTGAGAGATACGGTCAAGATTACTATTAATCACTAATAGCAAGTGGCATGCGCAGACGAGATGGAAATCATTGACATTGAATGACCTTGAAGGTCACTAACAACCAGTACGGTCGGCTATCCTAGCGATAGCTGGGCTTCTTGTAACTGTATGAATAAAGTCTGCAGTTATGAATGACATCTGCTGCTGATGTAGGCGGAATGTCTGTGGAATCGACTAGCGGCCGCTCAGTGTTGCCATCTGGAGGTTGAGAAGAAACGCGCTGAGGAATATGCCCAACAGATGCAGATCCGCATCGCCGAGCGCATGCGGCGTGCCGATAAACGTACGTGTATTATACCAATCAATCATGTACTTAATTATAGTTGTTTTTATACGTAAACTACTTGATGGAGTTTATCCTGCTAAATAACCGTTGAAGATATATTTAGTGCACATGGTTTTTGGCTTCAATTTGTTCTACACTGTGTTCAAAAACAGTTATTTTTGTTATATAATACTGTAGGTACAGATTAGGCCTAAAACAAAAATTATTTTAAAACAGCGTCATAATAGATTCTTACATAGGCCTCGATCTGAGCCAGTGATTTTTGACTGCCTTGAAACCGGTACCACTGCTGTTTAAATAAACCAGTTGAGATGAGCGAAAGCAGTCGTTGGATGATCTGAACTGAAATGACGTTGAATTACTGGTCTGTGTAGGTAAACCAGTGATAGCGAGACCGAAGATAGTGCGACCGTTCGACTATGACGGACTTCCCTGCAAACGACCAGCAGAGCCTGTGCCTGTGTCGGTTCCAGTTCCACACCGTGAGTACTGGATATCGCACTGCTGAAGTAGATAAGCAAGAACGCAGTACGATCTTATACCACCTCAGACAGTGCGGTATCGTACTTCTTGTACTGCATGACTGCAGCCAAAAGTTGTGAAAACAGTTCCAGTGGCAACTGAGTGTGGTTTAACTTCATTCATAGTTACCCTCTCCGAAGGAAAATGGTCATGATTTTGTCAGAAATTTACGAACGGACTTTTTAAAATTAAATTTAAAGAAGGTTTGCATGTGGTTTAAAGATCAAGTTGGCCTTGTTAAACTACGGTTGCGAACTCAAAGTTGAATGACAATTTGATTCCGAAATTTTTTAAAGATACTGTCATTTAGCATTTGCTAGTAGATATATAAGTTTTTAGTTTCTGTGGTATTTGCAGTAATAAATTTGTGCAATTTTACTACTTATTTTAGTTTGGTCGTGCAAGTGTCAGTGTCTCGGCGAATCCGAAATACGATATTCATGGAGCCGAGCATTGGCTAAAATCTAGTTGAACCTGTGTCCATTCCCACAGTTTTTAGTCTATAGAGGAAGTAAGTGACAACGAAAAACACAAGTAATTTGAACAAAGCTCACGTGACGCGCGATAGCAGCGGTCCTGCCACTTTGGCAATCCGTGTACAGCATGCAATAATATAATAATAATTTTATACGAAATTTACTCTGAAAATGTGTGTCGCTGCCCGAAATCGCGAAAAAATTACTAAAAATCCTTATTTTGAGGGTTCAAGGTCATTCAAAGTCATCGATGTTAGTACTCCTAAGAAGCTCATCACTAGTGCTTGTTATTATAAGCAGGACGTCTGTGCCTACCAACAACTGTTTAAATGCTAGACGAGACAATATCAGTAAAATAACCACTTTTTAGAGGGGTACCCCTCTTTTACGCTTGCTTGCGCAGGCCTCCTTAGACCTAAGGGGTCGGGACTTAAACAGCTAAAATCTATGCTCAATGCTAAAAATTACATATGCAAGTTGTCTTAGTCTATCTCCAACCATTTCGTCGCAATTTACTGTTGAAATGTGCGCTGCAGCCAAAAATGGCCAAAAAATTAACAAAACCCCCTTTTTTGGGGGGAGGGGGTTCAAGGTCGTTCTGGACTGCTAAAATCTACGTTTAATGCTAAAAAGTTCATACGCAGGTTGTCTTGCTTTATCTCCCGCCATTTCGTCGCAATTCAGTGTTGAAGTGTGCGCCGCATCCAAAAATTGCGAAAAATTTACTTAACCCTTTTTGGGGGTTCAAAGTCGTTCAAGGTCATCGATGTTGATAAATCATAAGCAGCATGTCTGTACCTAACTGCAACCGTTTTCACACTATAAAAACCAATAATAGCAAAATAACGTTTTTTAAGGGGGGTATCCCAGTTTGACGCCCTTGTTCGAGGAGAACCCCCTCATCCATGGGCACAAAATTTTGTCACTAAAACTAGAGTTCTTAGGGCAGCCTATAGTAAAGATTTCGTGATCCTAGCTTGCATTGTTTTGACACAGATCACGAGTGTGACAGACAGATGGACGGACAGACAGACGGACGCCTAGATGATGGCTAAGACGCGCGATGCATTCTGCTATCGCGAGTAAAAAAATTCTGCGTTAACTGCGAGCGCCAAACTTGCATGTCGGTAGAGATAATATAAAGTAAATCAAAGCTTATGGTCAAGTTTCGCACGACCACATCTGTCAACCACGTTTGTTTAAACATTTTTCAGAGGAAAAGACGACGCCTCAGAAACAAAAGCAAAAACAAAAACCTCAGACAAAGTACCATGTTGAGGATTTTACGATGAAGAGTGACGGCAGCGCAAGTCGTAAGTTGAAGTTATTCATCCATAAGTCTATTATAGTCAGCAGCGCCCGCCAAAAAATTGTATGTTCACAAACGCACCAAAAATTTTGTACGTAATTTTTTATACGTTTAATAGAAATTGAACTTCAAACTTTCCCGTTGAAAATGTTGAGAACAGAAAGAACAGAAAAAAACAAGTGTATGATAATTTATCAACGCAACTCTTCAGTTTCATTTGTTTCGTTTTTTTCTGGTTTTGTTGAAAGTTTTTATTCGCCGTCATTGGTGCACCTTTTAACATACGCAGAAACACTGTTACAGTATATAATTATTAAATTTTGTGCAAACAGTCGGTTGACAATTTTAGCGCTTTTGCAATTGCCGAACTAATTCTTCAGTTTTTGAAATCGCCAAAGTAGATGAGAAGACTGATTTGATAATACACCGTGCCTCAGAAAAAACAGTCAAAATTATTTTTGTCATAACTTCGTCAAATTTTTACTAACTTTAATAATTTTTGGCATATTGGTGGCTAAGACGACAAAATTATGTAAGGTTTACTCATTTTCCACCTCACCTAATTTATGTCAATGCGCTACCATGTAAAACACAGATGCACCAAATTGTTGCATAATGCTGAGCTGTTGTCTTAAGTAAATGCTGTAACTACTTAATTAGTCACAAAATACACTAAGATGTGAATTATTTAACAGAATTATAAGTCTGCATAACAACTCGCTTGCAAATAAAAATTTATGCCAAAATGTGCTCTGCATACAAAGACGCAATGGCTTAGATGCAACGCCAACTGATCGATTAGATGTGTTTTAAGCTCATCAGCCAGCTGCTTTATTGTCTGCTGTTTTCAGCGTAAATTATTTAATACCTCAAAATTATTAAACCATGTTGCACCCTCTGTCAAATTGATGATGCAAAGGTGAGCCATCTGATACAAATAATCGCCGCGTATATGTAACAATTTACAGCAGTTGTGTTTCACGCAGTAGTTCGTTGACATAAATTAGGTGAGTGGTAAATGAGTGCACCGTACATAACAATATCGTTTTAGCCGTCTTTGTGCCAAAAATTATCAAAGTTGGTGGAAATTGTACAAAGTTATGCCAAAACCAATTTTGACTGTTTTTGAGACACGGTGTATAGTGATTCCGAGGCACACAACAGACTGTGTCTAGTGCAGTATGGCTAATTCACTCGTAGCTTGTCGAAGTTATCGACAGAGAAGTTTGCTAAAAAAAATTTTAACTGATTGATCGATCGATCGACTGATTTTATTCATTTATTTATTGATATAGCCTACTTAATTTATTTACTCATTAACCGATTGAATTGTCTGCTCGATGGACTGTTGATGACAGCTGATCAGCCTTTGCTGCGGAGTCTGCCTCATGATGATCTGGAAGACGAAGAATGTTTCGAGGTCAGTGACATCACAATATAGGCCTACGCCTATACGAATTACGTACTCGCACGCTACGTACAAGTACGCATGAATTTCCTGTTAATTTTTTGCAGTTGGCAATACAATTTGCAATACGATTAATAAATATAGCCTGGAGCACAAAAAGTTTCAAATGCGCTGTAGCGTCGATATTAGCAAAGAGCAAAAAAGTGCTTTAAACAGCGTTTTAACGTATCAGTGGAGAGAATCGGATTTCTAAGATAGTCCGCAAATTTGGCTCAGAGACTGACTGAAAAAGAGCGAGTTCCATTTTTTCGTCAAAACTGTCAGCTGGTCGCTAGGCCCAAGGGCGTAGCCAGGTTAGAAGGTCATTGGCTAGGCCTACTGGACGACATGGATTGTCTGTAAACCGCCGGAACACACAGCTCACTCGTATCTTGTCACGAGTTTCTGGTTGAACTCGCTGTCGTAAACACGGTGTTTTATAAAAAGAACCTTTTTTGTTTATTTTATAATTTACTCGAATGATGAACAGTTTACATGAAACTTTGAAATCCTACTTATTCAAAATCGGAGCAGAATAGTAACAGCGCCAGTTGAGACAAGCAAGCTTGTACTCAAAACACATTATGACGTCAGCGTTACGTCACGATTAGCAAAAATGTTTAATCAACTGCCACATTTTGTTGAAATACCTTGAATGAGTATTTCTTCAGATAAAACTGGTAAAACATTCGTATAAATTGATTATCATTTGAGTGAATTATTACCTCAGCCGAGGAGGTAATGTTTTTGCCAGACTTTGTCTGTCTGTCTGGCTGTCTGTGTGTCAGCAAGATAACTCAAAAAGTTATGGACGGATCTTTCTGAAATTTTGAGGGTATGTCGGGAATAGCAAACCTACTAGTGATTCAATTTTGGGGGTGATCCGAAAGGAATCCTGGATTCTGGGTCACTTTGAAATTTTCGTTACTATTGCTTTCAATGGGGCATAAGGGAAACCGCTGCAAAACCGAAGATGGTGCTGCCACCTAGCGAACAACGTTGCCTTGGCGGAGGTGTGCGGGCTCTGACTGCTTTCTTGTAGTGTTCATAAATTTATACGCAAATTCGAATAACGAGATTCGAGATTTCTACGTCATTATTTTGTATCCCTTGACTTTATTGTGTTTATATTATTACAGTAAGGTTAGGTAGTTAAAATTCTGTTGCCTATCAGTGGTCATGTGATTGATTTTGTCGTATTATTGTATACGTTTATTTTTTTATTTTTTTCTTTAATTATTTTGTTGTGATACCAGTGATGGTGAATAAAGATTTTCAATATGAAAGCAAGAAAATGAATCTTTTTTATGAAACAATGTGGTTTATAGTTGCAGTGTCATGTGTTTGTTCGCAGGACGATGACGAAGACGTACAGCTTGACGCTTACATCGACAACATCATTAACATGACGTCACAGGTTTGTCGGTCACGTGACCTGCAGTCACCTGATTGGTCGCACGATACATCGTAGGATTCCGTTAGCTTCCGCAACCGTAAACTGCACAATCGTGTAAGAAAGCACGGCAACAGGTTGGGCCTACCAGTCGACAGCGGTGATCCTCAGATTTGCGGCCTTATTGGAAAGCAAAAGCGCTGATGAGGTGACGTTATGATTGCAAGGTTGCTAGTTTGGTGTTTTGAGTGATTATTTACGACCGGACTTTGCGCTTTTAAGCTGGATGCTCCGGTTAACGCCTAACGAAACATGCTCAAGTATAAGCTTAGTGCATGTAAGGTGGGTTGAAAAGTCATGGTGGAAAAACAGCAGAACGCGCTGCTACTTTTTGTACCTTGTGTTCCGTTTTCCTCTTCCGTACGCCTCTTCTGTTAGATGTCTAGAAAGTAGGCTAAGCAAGCGAGCAAATAAGTAAGTAAGTAATGTGCAAGTCAGAAGAGCGTCACAAAAGATGGATTGGCATGCCCGAACGCACGTCCTCCGTAAGAGAAGAGTGGAAAGGCGAGGGTGGGTGGGTGGTTTTGCCGCCTTCGTAGTTTCAAGTTAACGCCAACACTCAATGTGTTCTCGCTGTATGCTGAACTTAGGCTATCGTTGGCGGGTGGGCGACTGGACCACCGCCACCGCCGTCACAGGGGTGGCAGCAGCAACGCCGGCCGGTGTCTGCAATGGCAGAACGACGACCGGCTCCATGCAAACCAACAGGTGCCCGGTCACGTGACACTCTTGCTACACAGTCACGTGGTGCTAGTGCCAGTGCCGTCGGATCTGTCGTTCAGTCGGTCAGCAAGTCCACCACGTTCGTTGGTAAGCGGCGCCGGCGTCTTTTGTTTGGTTTTCACGTTTACGGCGGTAAGGTGTCGGACTTGCGATCAAGAGGTCGTGGGTTCGACTCCTGGTCGGGTTGCTACCAAGTGGTTACTCCTTGGATGAATGACTGTCTGCGGACAGGTAAACCATCTTGGTATATAACAAATACCAAAGTCAACTCAGTCTTTCATCCCTCCGGGGTAGGTAAATCGAGTACCGGCCGTTCTGGCTGGGGTTAAAGCGGGGCGGGTTCACCTGTGTCAGGTGACAGCTAACACTGTGTGATCCCATATGGCAGGTAACGCTTCGTAGTTTTGTGAAAGATTTCCTATTTAGAGTTATACACCACATTTACCTTTACCTTTTTACGACTGCAATATTTACTGATATTGATACTGATACTGATTCAGCCAGACTTGGCCTTCTCCCACCTGACATCCATCGCTTGTAGGTCATCGCGTTTCGCATAGCGTGTCATTTCATGCCTTTCTATAATTTATGTCTGCCCTGTTCCTTTTTCCCTACCTTCTGGAGTCCACTGTAACGCTGCACTGACTGGTTTGGCTAATGGTAGACGTAGTACGTGACAACTGAAGTACAGTAAAAATTGCTGTATGCTGTAGGCGTATTGCAGTTGAATAGCACTGTTTGGATGAGACCGGATCGTATCACACCTTTTACTAGATACGTTTTTTGTTTCACTTGCATTCTTATTTATCCGTCATCCATTTCGCATAAAAAAACAATAGTCCTAATAGCACAGCGTTGCGTATAGTGCGCATAAAACATGTAGACTAAGCTTACTTTTGTCTTTCTGTGCCAAAACTTCAAGAAAAAACTGGTTACTTTGATGAGTAATGACAAACGGACACAGCGGTAGAGTGTAGTATGATGTAAGTGGGATAATTCGGCCATGTTAATGTTGAAGATAAGCCGTGGTGGTAAAGAAGGTCACGCAGACTGGCTGTCCTGAGAAGACGAACTGAAAATCAAGACTGAAGCCCAGGTTCGAATCAGTTGGAAAACGGCCCTTAAAAATTCTGAGTGACGCTATGCGAGAAATAATATGTTGGCGGCACCTTGCACTGTAAACGTGTTTGTAGTCTAACACAAAGCCCAGCTTGCGCTAGAAAGTGCCGACCGTGCGCAGGTGTAGGAAGACGAGCAAATGATTTTCGTGTCATGTGAAAGGGCTTTTGCGACTTCCTATTAGTGCTCAATCGGAACCTTGGCCCTCTCTTTCATCGTTTCTGAGACACAATCTATTTTCGATTGAAAAACGGTCATTTTTCTTATCCTTTCCGTTCTACCACAAATTTGAAAACGTTTCCCTTGCACTGGATCAATGACATTTTGCATGCTTAGGTGCATGACACAGGGCTAACTATTTGGGTAATAATTTTTTTTCTCGCTAGCACCTACCGCTGAGCCACAATACGTGCGTAACAGACAGCTGCAGACGTCAGATACCTCGTGCGGTCGTGCCATAGCTAAGCTTAACAGTTGGCCCAAAAACAGATGATGCGTGTATCTGTTTACATGTGACGTCAGGTGACGTGACCGGCGGTCCGTCTGCCGCATCGTTCGAGGTGGAAATCGCACCAGACTCACGTCATTCGTCAATACACAGACGCGAGACGCCTTGGCATCCATCTTCATTCGAGCCCGATGATGACGTCATTGATGACATGAGTGACGTCGGTGACGAGGTCGTCGTCAAAGTCGTCCGAAACGAAGCCATAAAACAAGGTTCGTCCTACGCTACTATAGGTGTTCTTTATCTGCCATGGAACTAAGACAAAATCGCACGCGATAAAGGGTAAACCTAAAACTGAACACTTTGTTTCAGTTTTCATTGTACTGTATTGTGTTGTACAGAGCTAGGCATTTCGTGTCGGCAGTGTCGCAACATCTTTGTGCTTGTTTCAGTGTATGTATTTATTTATTTCAATTTGTATTGTATTGTAATTTCTCATATCATACTATATCGAGGCATCAGTTTGAAATCTCTCATTGTTGCACCCACTGTGTGAAGGTCTGGAACAGTCTGCCGGATACAAAGATAATTTGCATTTTTTTAACTAACAAGCATTTAAAAACTTGCCTGCATTACAATATCTCATAATTGTCCGTTCAGCGGCGCTTCTGAATATGCGAAACTACCGGCGCTGTATAAATTTTTATGATGCGGCAGTAGTAGATAAGCCGCTTTACCGGTCTTGCCCGTTCGTCCTGTGTCTGTCTGTCCGTCTGTTCGAAAACAAAAAAGCGTTGAAAGGCCAAAAGTTGTGCGCTGGGATGTGCACGAGATCTTCTGAGCCGAGACCGAGACGAAACCCGAGACCCATGTTTCCGAGACCGATACGAGACCGAGAAGTTTAAAATTTTGTCCGAGACGAGACCGAGACGAGACGTTGCAGCTTCCTAGACGCTGGTCGAGACTTTGAAGCTCTCGAGACTCTCGAGAGTCTCGAAAGCTTCAACGTCTCACCGAGACGTTTTTCGTGACGTATGGTGAAACACATGAAAAATATACGGATGAATTAACTCGCACCATTGTCAGCGCTTTGTATTTGTGATATTGTGGGTTTTTGCACTTTATTTTGACAGTTATTACTAAATAATTAACGCCTTGCACCATAAAGAATTGCAACTGCAGTGCTGTAAACATGAGCCATTATATTTATCCCAATATGCAAGCAACTGAAATTAGTAAACTACAGCTGATTAGTCTATAGCCTTATACGTCGTCTACATTTGGCTGATAGTATTCATTCTGACATCATACACTTTATCTTCATTGCGACTAGGTCATTTTTTGACCAAAAAAGACTGACATGACATAATTCTGCTTTATGATAAATAAGTAAATGAAAGAGTAAAAACACTGTAAACGAATATGCCTAAACCACAAATGTCATGCTGGTTAGTATCGCTCTAACTGTAGCTACAGTATGCACGGCGCGCGCTTGCACAAAACGTGTCGACGAGAAGCAGTGGCCCGAAACGCGAGACGAGACATACTGGGCCGAAACCGAGACATATTGCTCCGAAACAGAGACGAAACCCGAGACGCATCGGTCTGAGACCGAGAGGAGACCGACTCGAGACCGAGACGTCTCGACCGAAACCACATCCCTGGTTGTGCGAACGTTTCCTTCAGCAGAACTAACCGCTGTGCCAGTTTTCACTTCACAAAATCAACGTTCCACCTTACCGGAAGTCGAAAACCTTAAGAAAACGTCACACGTTCCGCGCTAACACGGCTTGCATAAACACGGTTTAACCTAATTCAACTGCAATGTAAAATAAGTAAGCGCTGTCTGTATGTGCATTTCATGTCGGCTGTGTGGCATCTTTGTGCTTGTTTTGGTGCATTATATTGCCTCTTATCGTAGTTATAGAGTATCGAGGCATCATCAGTGTTTGTGACGTGATGCGTGCTTGTGTCACTAGAGCATCTGCTGACAGAGTCGTTCGTGCGCTTCTGCAATGTAGACGACGTTCTACCGACAGTCGGCGGCGAGCTAGAGGCTGCAACTACGACACTGTCGTCGTCGTTGTCGCCGTGTAGTAGTAGTACAGTCCTGTCGTCGTCGCACACGTCGGATTCTGACAGTGTCGTTGACGTCTGCACTGTACGTATCGCTTTATTGCTTCTCTCTCGCCGACACTTTTTGACAGCTTGTTGAACAGCACGCAAGGCTGAATAGTGAAGGAAACATCCGACAACCACTTAAAAATTCTGGCTATTTCACTGCCCATTTGTCTATTAGTAGACGGATATATTTTCGTTCGTTGAAACACTGATAAAAACATAGGATGCCTCTTATCTGTCATTTTGCCCTGTACATGTACATTCGGTTGTCTATCGGTAGATGCTTGACACAATAAGCAGACGATTATATTGGCAGTCATATTTTATCGAAAACTATAAAATCAAAACTATAAAATCTTAGATCAACTCAGACTTTCATTTCTCCGGGGTAGTTAAGTCGAGTAGCAGCCTATCTGTCTGGGGTTAAGGCGGGGCGCGTTTTCTTGTGTCGGGAGGCAGGTAGCACGGGGTAGGCTAATCCCAAACTGCAGGCAACGCTATACACCACCTTTGAACCTTTTTTAACTGGAAAAACTACACGTTAATCGCGAAGCTGAGATAATTATGACTGCTGGTGCGTGTCAGGCGTCTCACGCGGTTGAGAGAGTACTTGTGGCGTTGGACGCGGAAAGGACGCCGCCTGATGACGCCAGGGACGAGGGTAGTAGGGCAGAGAGACGTCGTGTGAGGGTAGAACGCAGTCGGCGAGTGGTCGACCGTGCCGTGCGACACACCGTGCACCGTACACTGTCGACTGTAGCCGATGACGTCGTCAGTGACGTCATGCGATCCGTCGCTCGACAACTCCTGATGACCGACGACAACGTCTTGCGACAGTCTGTCAAACAACAATCCACGTACGACACCGCACCATCACTTCGCCTTTGCGCTATTAAAAAACAGACGAAATGCGAAAAATTGTTATCAAGAATTCAGCATACAGTAAGATGCGGAACTACGACGCGAAAGAGGACGTTTTATCTTCGAGTGGTTATTATCGCGAGTATTATGACGGTGCCGTTTATAGATAAACGCTGTTCGGTTACTATCCTATTTTACCCTTTAGCGCTCTGATTCTGTCTGCGGGACTTTAGAACTGCTTAAATTATTTATTTATTTACTTACTTGCTGTGTTTTACTACTGCTACAAAAGTTTTGTCCGTCTTTGAGTAAATTCACAGGTTGAAACAGCTATATTATAAATTCTTTTTATAACAGTTTGTATTTGTTTAGCTGTGGATAAAGGCAACAGAATAAATCGACAGATCAAACAAGCAATACGCAGCAACAAAAAACAACACGAGTCGATAAACCGAGAAGAGGGGTCTTACAAACTATCTCATAGGACAGTTTGTTTGCCATACAGCAACATCGTGTGAAAGATCGCAATTTGATGAATCTTGATGCCCTTATGCAGCCGGCTTCAGAATGATCGGTGCTTGATGACGCAGGTACGTGCAAGGTTTGCTGAAGGAGCGTCCTGGGGCGACGTCGACGTCGGCGCTAACTGGCATCATCATTCGTAACGCGGTCAACCTTGCGCAGCGCTGTGTCACCGACACCGCCGCCGCCGCCGCTGACAAGCACGCCAGGAAGAAATCAAAGAAATCGCACGGCATTGTTGACAAGTTTCTCAATCAGGCGCGCATCAGTCATGGTCATTGTTTAACAAAAAATTTGAGCTAATGCTCACGAGACGCGCGAAAGCCTATAGCAGTTCCGGTTCAGTAGTCACCCATCGCAGTACTAACCGGGCCCGGCGTAGAGTAACTTCGTTTCAGTCGAAACGCGTTAACAACTACGCCACGCCACCAACGCCAGTACCGTGGCGCCACCTTGTAAATGATATAGACTTGCGCAGGCCGAAATCTTTGAGGTCTTTGACGCCCGCCTGCGCCGGGCTCCATGAACCTAGGGGATCGGGACTTTAGACTGCTGAAATCTACGTTTAATGCTGAAAATTTCATACACAGGTTGTCTTGGTCTGTCTCCAGCCATTTCGTCGCAATTCAATGTTGAAATGTGCGCTGCATCCAAAAATTGCGAAAAATTCACTAAAAACCTCTTTTTGAGGGGTTCAAGGTCGTTCAAGGTCATCGATGTTGTTAAATCCAAAAAGCCTGTCACCAGTGCTTGTTAT
>Ga0209367_1009786_pt1 | contig 12943 bp, 11 predicted proteins | sample WorMetLIZISLAND2_FD_187412 | JGI IMG/M metagenome (GOLD analysis project Ga0209367, IMG submission 187412) | Marine gutless worms symbiont microbial communities from Max Planck institute for Marine Microbiology, Germany - Olavius geniculatus... ... | reverse complement strand
TTACTTTCAACAGTTATAGGTAATCGTTATCGCCCCATGATTATCCAACGGTATCGCCGACTCCTTACGACGTACTGTTTAGCCACAATACATTTGTTACGGTTAAAGAGACGACTGAGAGAACATACCAGGGCTCAACATAACGGTCGGCTATAGCAAGGGCAATAAAATAATTACGGTAGATTTTCATGACAGCCGGGAAATACTTTTATAAAATCATATTTCAATGCAAATGTGTTTTAATTTTTACTTTTATTTATTTTTAATAATTTCACAAAGGTAATGCCTGAAGGGGGGAATGGACGCTCTGGCACTGCTGTATTTCTCGAAAATTTCGTGGCTATATGTACGCACGATAGGCGTCTGTGGATATGGATATATTTATGGATATATATATGAATATATGGATATCCATGGATATATCCATGGATATCCACGGAAAATCTGTGGATATGGATATGGATATGGATGGCAAATTTCATATCCACGGCAAGCCTGCCAATATTAGACTATAAAAAATTCAGAAGCGATTTCACTGCATTAGAGATTATTTTTGTTATGTGCTGTAAATTTACGATTTACTTACTTATTGTTACTTACTTTAAGACATTATGATTTTGGCACAGGATATTTGATCGGCAGCCGGTCAAATATCCTATATTACCTATAGGCTATATGACTGGTCAAATTTTGTCACCGGTCCAACGCGAATAGTCATGACTGGTCAAACATCCAGCCAAACATCTGTTCTCAGTAGCCAGATATAAATGTCTAAGCTAATGCATAATGTTCGTGCTTATACTTTTTGATTTTTGCCGTTTTACATCAGCGGCGTTCAGCGCTTATACAACATTAAATGAATTGCTTGCACTACACTATCTACACATTGCATTACACTATCTATAATGTCATTCGCTAGGTGGCCACTGCGATTTTTCGTTTTGACCGGTCAAATAGCCTACAGGCTATTTGGCTGGTTGCCGGTCAAATTGTCACCGCGTATGATTTTTCTGCACTTGTTTGTGAAATTGCGAAGAAACAATAACGGCATCGGCATTATTTAGAAATACAGACCAGCGACAATAACATGCATAGGCCTACGTGTGTTTTGACGGTGTGATACAGGCGTTCTCGCTAGAAGAAAGAATCAGTATCGACACTGAACGCAGTCGCAAAATTCTGGAAGGCGACGAAGATTAACATTTAGCAGATTCCGTCTTGGTTACTTATTTATTCTATGACGTCAACCAAACATCTCAGCCACGCCCACTCATATTGTCAACCCACAGATTAGATATGTGCTGCAGACGAACATTTCTGTTTTGTTAAATTAAGTTTCTTAGAGTGATTAACTGTGTTTCTTTTTCAAAGCAAGCTGCAGCATCGTGACTGACAAGGTTGACAATTTCAGCATTATACCGGTAGACGCTTTGGTATAACGTAGAACGTAGTGCTAGCTAGCCTTGTTATGCACGGCTCAGATTTCAGATACTATGAATCTAGCCTAGTTATAGGCCCGTACACATGTTTCATTAGGCTGTAGGCTAATTAGGACGAAGTTTTTGTCTACTATGAATCTATGAATGCAGCATATAACTAGGCTAAGTGCTAGCAAGCCACGCCCCATTATCCAGGGCAGACGTTGAACTGGAATATTACCATCAGTGGCGGCTGCGCCAGCTATGGGGATGCCCAATGGGCTGAAGACTCCCCACCCCAAAAAGTTAGCCCAGCTTTCCCCAACTTTTTTTTCAGCAATATCAGCATTTTTGTACTACAGCCACACTTTGATAATTTGTATGTCAGTGGTTCATAGGTTTGTCAGGTGTCTACATATGCCATTACCATTAGCAATGCCACGTAAAGGTATATCGCATGGAGACTATTACCAGTGGCTTTTATCCCCCCAAATCTGGAATCGAAATCAACTTCCTTCCCCTCTCCCCACTTTCGGGCTCAAGTTTTCTCCCCACTTTTGGACTCAAGTCCTCCCATTTTGGGCTTTTTTCCTTTAGGGAAATTTTGTTAACTTTGTAGGTTGAAAAATAGGGGGAAAGTAAAAAAATAGGAAAGAAGTTTTGTTTTTGACCAGTGAAAAATAGAGAGGAAGTTCTGATCTACACTCTTAACAAAATTTCTTCCTGCCCGTATTTTTCACTGGGCACAAGCTGCACCCTCCAGGTATATAAGGATAGAAGCCACAAACTATTACTGGTGGGTACAGTTATCTGAAACTTTTTACTCAAGTTTATTTTATTGTCAACAGTTGCAGTTTGTCGAATCTTTATGTCACATGAATATACAGGATGGGCCAAAAAACGTGCCACTTTACTTTTGTGCATATCTTCACCAATTATTGACCGATTCTCAAAATTTTTTCACTGGCACACTCTGCGGACAACTTGCGATAATGTGATTAATATAAACCCTACCACACCATAAATGCGTCTTTACACTACCTTGTGAAATATCAATGAAATATGCATACATAATGATAATAACAAACAAACATTTTGGTAAAATTGAAAAAAAACACTTCAGACCAACATTGCAGTGAATGGTCCGTATGACACTATATTGTGTGGGTATAACATAGTGTAGTGTCATACAAATCATTTATTGCATTGTTGGTCTGAAGCATTTTTTTCATTTACCTAAATTTTTGTTATTATTGTTAGTTTTTGCTTACATCTATATTTCACAAAGTAGTGTAAAACGCATTTACCGTGTGGTGGGATATATTATAATCACATTATTGCAAATTGTCCGCAGAGTGTGCCAGTGAAAGAATTTTGAAAATTGGTCAATAATTGGCAAAGATATGCACAAAAGTAAAGTGGCACTTTTATATGGTCCACCGTGTATAATATGATATTATGATATAAACAGTATATGTCATCATCGTAATCTGATTATCTGCAGTGTGCAATGTCTACAACCAGCATAACGGCAGATGACAATAGCATAGTTGCAAGTTCAGATTTGGAGTCTGTGGGATCACTGTCTCCTTATGGGACATTTAATGGACCATTTTGGTATGTCATGCTGTATTGTGCTTAAACTGCTTGCTGTGCTTGCGAGATATATCTGCAATTCTGCATAATGTTTTGTTGTTGATTGATAGCGAGTGAGAATCACATATGTCTTGCTTAAGGCCAGCTGGGCTTTGAGTTTTGTACTGACAGTCAGCTGGAAAGAATTTGACTGCTTGCCTACAGGGTGCTCGTTTAATCACAACACATTTTTGTGCCATTACATATGAGTGAATTGGAGGTACTTACTAGGTGAATAGGAAAATTGTATTTACTACAGTCAAAGAGTTTGGTTTCTAAAATATGTCTAAAAGTGTTGAGAAACCAAAAAAATGAATATAACAAGTTATATAACTTGAATTACAAGAAATCTGAGCTAATGCTTATGAGACGTGTGAGAGCCTATAGCAGTTCCTGTTTGCAGGTAATCTTGGTTTATCTCCATCCATTTTGTCGGTGTAATTGTCGCAATTCACTCTTTTGTAGCCAAAAATCACTAAAAGCTTTCTATTTTTTTAGAGTTTGAGGTCAATCAAAGGTGTTAATGTTGACAGTCCTAAGAAGCCCGTCACCGGTGTTTGTTATGTTAAGCAGCTTGTCTGTGCCTTTCTGCAACCATTTTCACGCTAGACAAGCCAACAGGAGATAAATAACCACTTTTTAGAGGCGTCTTTAACACCTGTGTGCACAGGCCTCCCCCCGCCTCCACGAACCTAGAAGGTCCGGACTTGGATTGCTAAAATCAGGTTGTCTTGGTCTATCTCCAGCCATTTCGGCACAATTCACTCTTGAAATGCGTGTCACAGCTTGAAATCACAAAAAATTCACTGAAACCCCCAATTTTGGGGATTCAAGGTCATTCAAGGTCATTGATGTTGACATTCCTAAGAAGCTCTTCAGCAGTGTTATGATAAGCAGCATGTCTGTGCCGATCTGCAACCATCTTCACGTTAGACGAGCCAATAATGGTAGAATAATGTCTTTTAAGGGGGTGCCCTTTTTCTTCCCCTCGTTCATGGGGACTCTTCTCACCCAGTGGCATGAACTTTTGTCACGAAATACTAGAGACTCTAGGCTATCATACATTAAAAACTCGAAGTCTCTGTCTCACCTGGTTTTGGAACGGTACCGGGATGTGACACCAAGACACCAAGACAGACACCAAGACAGAATTACCATAGCTAATACGCTATATGCTATGCTAGCTCTTGTGCATAAAAACTTGTTATGTATAAACGTAATTAAAGATAAGGTTGAAAAGAAATGCAGTACTGTAACTTAATTTTTCACTAACAAATCATTAGTGTGTAGAATACTTTGTAACACGTGGCAGTTCTGTGTATATGGCAGCTCTCGATGTTACCAAAGCTTTTGATCAGATCAATCATATTAAATTGTTTAATAGATTATATGATGTTGGCATTCCTGTGCATATTATTAGACTCATAGTTAATTGGTACGCTAAGATTGCTTCAGTTGTTCAGTGGGATAATTACTTTTCGTCATATTTTGTAATTAAAAGTGGTGTCAGACACGGTGGTGTTTTATCACCAATTTTGTTCAATATCTATGTGGATTGCTTAGCAGAAAGTTTGAGAGAGAGTGATCTTGGTTGTCATATTCGTGGTGTTTATTTTGGCTGCTTACTTATGCTGACGATATAATTTTGTTATCAGCTTCCATTGGTAACCTTAAAAAAATGTTAGATTTGTGTTATCTGCATGGTTCTGCTTTGCATGTTGTTTTTAATGCCAAGAAATCCTCCCTGTTTGTAACTGGTAAATGTTGCTCTCTGACTGTGGAAAGTCTTAAAATAGGAAATGACAATGTTATGTGGCATAGTGATCTTAAGTATTTAGGTCATCTGTTTCAGTTCGGTAAAGTGCTTAAATCAGTGTTTGATGTGTCTATGCGTTGATTCTATGCTGTAGCGAACTCTATTCACTGTAACTTTCGGTTTGCCTCGGAGATGTCTAGATTGTATTTAATGGAGTTGTTTTGTCTACCATTACTTTTTTATGGCTGTGATGTGATAAATCCAAGTATACAGCAGCTGAATCAGTTGAATGTATGCTGGAATAATCTGTATAAAAAAAATTTTAGAATGCATCAGTGGGAGTCGGTTAAGGAAATCCAATGGTTTTGTGATAGATTGGATCTTAAACATATTGTCGATAAACGTAAATTAAAATTTTTCAGTTGTGTTGCTAAGTCTAGAAATTCAGTTTTACAGGTATGCTATGCAATGTGTAAACACTTTCAAGAATGCATAAGCCAGATGTCTTAAATATAGTGTTGATGTTGGTTCTTGTTCCGTATGCGCTATTTGTTCTGCAGTTGTGAATAATTTTGATTCAGTTGTCAAGGTGCCTGGTGCTTGCTAATGTGTCTGTTTATTTTTCTCTTCTCTTTTTGTTAAGTTTGTCATATTGTCTGTATGCTAGTCTCTTTGTCTGTCTGTCTGTCTGTCTCACTGTTTCTGTCTGTCTCTGTATGTCTGGCATGTAGTGTTACCTTGATTGGCGAATAAACGTACATATTATTAGACAGTAGACAGTTAATATGTTTCGTGTTTTATGTACTGACAATCGTCTGGCATGCTTATGCAGCGAGCACTGAGCATGGTAAGTTTTTTGTGCATACCTGAAGAGTAACCACAAAGTGCTATGTGTTTGTGAGGCGTGGCTTGTGTCTAGAAGAGGTTGGCAAATGTCACGTCGATAGGGAATCTTCACCAGTTCAACCATTATCTAATGTTAATGAAGGTGCGTGAAAATGGCAGTATTGGTGTGAATATTGTGGCTATTTTTATATTTTCATATATCTTCTACATTATTTTTCTTGCTATTTATCTTCACTTTAGTTTATGTTGGCAAATAAAATGATGATGATGATGATGATATTTGTTCGTATTTTTTATCCCAATTATGCTATAGTAATTAATAAGCCATATACAATATGCATTCTTCATCAGATGACTGCTGTTGCGTGTTATACTGTACATTTCAGACAAGTGACACACTTGGTATTCTACATTTCAGTTTACACTAACCATAGAACTGAGTTTTAAATGTTGTGCTCGTGTTTTTCTTTTAGGCTTATTTTTAAGTTGTATTTACACTGCGGTCAGTCATTTTTTATCCTCACCGTCAGCGGGTAGGCAGAGCTGTATGTTATGCAGTATTTTTTTATGTCCATTTATTTGTGATGTTGTTACTGCACAATATCTACCATATGGCTTGATTTGGCAGATTTTCACCAAACTTTTGCCAGTGGTGCATCTTGGGATAAGATGAATTCATTGAACTGGTTTGGCTTTGGAGACTCAGAAAGGGCATAGGCCTAGGTCAGAAGACCAGCTGGAGAGGCACACAGTGCATTGAGTTCTAACACTGTGGTTGTTTATTGCATTTGGGAACAGGCAGTATCGCACGCTGGTTTCGAATATAGGTTTACTACTGCATTTGCTGTTGCAGATGATACGTGCAGCATGTCTCCAGAAATACCAGTGTATAACAATCAGTCTGTTTTCCGACAACAGGATGCTGGACCACGTATTGTTTGTATTTATAGCTTTTTCTGTATTTAACTATATACACGAATATGCATACAGTACTATGTTTTGAAGTCTGTTTATTTGTTTTTTTGTTGATTTGTTTATTTGTATGTTAAATTACTAAAAGGTGAAATTATACACAAATTCTGTGACGCAAATCATTATCCGGATGGAGTGTTTCTGTATTTTGAGAACAATCTGGTTTAAGGGAATTATTTATTGTGACTTATATAGACTGCCAAGAATAATACTCATTTCTTGGTGTCGGATATATGTGAACTTTCTGTGTGTTTTTAGTTATTGCTGTTATTATTATCGTAATTACTGTTATTATATTACACAATACACAATTATTATAATTCAATAGTAGAATAGTTCAGAAGATCTAACCTCTATCCAGTTAGAGTACAGTGAAGAGTAAGCTATAGTAGGTATTTCTAAACTATGAGAGTCTCAGTTTGGGTAAGTTTGCTACTTGTACAGTTTTGGCAATATCTTACAAACAGTCAAATGATACTGGAAAAAACAAGTGGTCATGTTGCTTTGTACTGTGACAGAATAAATAACATTTCATGCAGTACAAATTATGAAGAGTTGTATTTATTATTTTAAGTGCCAGCACATGTGAACGGACATTTCAAATTTAAGAGAGCACACTTCTATTTTGTGCTGTGCATTTGTTTGCTGTAGAATCTGGGTGCGGTTACATTTGATGATGATGATGATGATGATGTCGACATGAACTCAAACTCTGCTGTTGTGTCTCAAGTCTTGCTGTCACTGGAAACTGATCTGTCCAACTCACAGCCATTTCCACGATTTCACAACAACCTCTTAGCAGGGAATTACGACTCACAGTCAACTTATGATAGTGGCAGTCTCACACGGGCATTGAATGATGACAGGTCGCCAGTGGTCGTTGGTAGTCAGCTCACTAGCACTGTACAGTCAGACGTCTGCGATGATGAGACACAGCATGTGGAGAAATGCCCTGGAGCTGGTCTGGAAGAACTGGCGTCGTCATTAACACAAATCGATCGCACATACTATGAGAACAGCGTCACACTTTCAGCCGACAACAGCCCAAGTCTGCTTGAGCCGATGAAACCATTTCGTTTCATGTCGTTCGATAAAACTGCTGAAGAGACAAATATTTCTGCCATTGCGATGAATGCTGCAGCTCCTACTGACACCAACATGGCTGATGTTGAGCCAGAAGCGGAGATAAGCCAGTTAGACAACAGCAGCCCAAGTCTGCTCGGACCAACCAAACTGTTCCAGTTCATGCCACCCTATGAAACAGCCAATGATCAGGTAAGCACTTGCACCGTTGTGGCAGATGCTATGGCCGAGGCACATATGCATGACGTGGAACCAGAAGTACCGTTAAACCAAGATATTGGCCAGTTAGACGCTAGCAGTGTGGAGATAGTCTCAGACAGTGATGTTGTGGCAACTGTAATTTCGTTGTTAGCAAGCACAGGCCATGACCACAAAGTCCAACTGTATGGCTTTGATGTTGAGCCGGAAATACTGAGCAAAGATACTGGCCAGTTGGACAACAGCCCAAGCCTGCTGGAACAAACAGTATGTGGTGTAAACGACAATCTTCTGGCTTCTGTACCACTTCCGGGCAATGTTAGTGACCAACAAGTCCCACATTGTGGCGCTGATTTTAGCAAAGACGTGCCAGTAGCAAGCTCTGAACACGTAAGCTATGGTGCTTCATGTGTACCAGCTGCAGCACAAACAGGATCTATTTCATCATTCAGCAGCGCATCCCTTCAGGTTGACCAATTTGTTCCCTCCTTCTATTTATTTCAACTTTACACTTACATAAGCTTGTAATAGTCCAATTCATGCTAAGCTGACTATTCTGCGTTGAATCATCTCTGTGATGGTTTTTATCTCACTTACTGTAGCTTTGTTCATGTTGTCATTTCTAAGATTGTAAAGTGCTTTTGGTCATAAATTCAACTCATAAGCAGCACTATAAAATGTTCGTGAAATTATGACGTACAATTGCAGTATGCTTCAAGACATGTAAATTTTATATTCATTGTCTGTTTGCTCATGAGATGAAATGCAAAAGATGAATTGGCTAACAAAGTTAATACTTTACAGTACATTGCTGAGTGATTTTTCTTTGGTGATCAAATCGAGTCAAAGCAGTCATGGCTTCATGACATGTACTTCCTATATGTGCTGTGTTTGCGTGCTGTCCTTTACGACTGCTGTGGTCACCGTTAAGCTATATGAATTGATTGCATCATATTTCAACCTCTATTTACTGGATACCAATTTGTTGGCGTTCTGGTGACAACTGCTGCCTTACTCTAGAACGATTTTTGTTGTCTACTAGAAATTGTCACAGAAACAAATTGTCACAGATTATATGACAAAATTGGTAGGACCCCTCATCTCGGTTCATTGAAACGTTAACAGAGCAGCGAATAAGAGTTGTAATTTGGTGAACTTATAGCTGATTACTTACTGTTTACTCGTAGACATTGTGCTCGCTGTATACTCTTGCTGTATATAGGATGACTGTCTGAGAGAAGCGACACTGCAGCAGATCGAACGTCAGCTTCATATTATTGATCAGCAGCTGTCTGCTAGTGACGAACGTAAGCATTGACTCTTTCACATTGTTCTCTTAACTATAGCAATTGTCAGCCGGTGGTGGTCAACTGTCATCAAGAGTTTTTAGCAAAGATTTTTTCTAGAGACAAATTGTGAAACCTCAAGTCCTTTATGGTGACTATTGAGGATTGGCCATTTAAACAGAAGAAAAACGGAGACAGTCTTGTGATTGTTTGACAAACTATCTCATGGCGATGAATACTGTTGCTACTTTTGTTCATTGTTTTGTTAAAATGTTGAAAATCTAATTTACTGTGTGCTGTGGCTTCTGTCTTTGGCAAGACAAAAAATCTAGAAGCTTATAGGTAGCATATGCAACGAAGGCCTATCCTCGCTGTTTAGGGCGATGCACCATTAGTCTGTTTTTTTTGTAGACAATAAGTAGCTGCATAACTGCCTACTATTTATCTGTCATTTCTAAGATTTTAAAATGCTCTTGGTCACAAATCTGTCTTGTAAGCAGCGCTATCTATAGCTAGTTTCTGGCTTTTTGCATCTACCTTTACCTTTATCAATCAATGATTCATTTTTATGGCAAAAAGCAGCACAGATTACAACAAAATGTACTGGTAGTACAAAATGCATACTATAGAAGTTGAATAAGCAAATAGACTGAAATTTGGAGAAGACGATTTGAGTTTGTAAATTTTTGGTATTATTGTGCCAGTCAACTTATCTGCTGCAAGACTCGGTATGGAGTGGGCAAAAACGTCGCTGACGTCGGTCCAGGCAAGTCTGCAGGCTGCATCGAATGCCGTGATGAAATCTATGAATTTACACTACAGTGCTGAAGCTAGTGTCTCCGATGATATGGTTGAACAGCTGCGTCATCGCGGCGTGATGTTGAAAAGCCAGCACAAAATGCTGCTGAAGCTGTTCAAGCGCTTCATGCTGCAGGGCAGACGTATTCAACAGATCTGTAATGATGGTGATTTCGACCATTGCTCAACAGAAGTTGAGGGATTGCAGACTGTGGATGGTCCACAGCCAAGTGAGCTGGTGGCCACAAAGAAACGTCACAGTCATGGTGAAGATGATGAAAGAAGACCTCCTCCTGCTGCTGATGCTGATGAGGATGTCAACATAGACATCTGGCCAGGTGATCTTTTTCTAGCCGTTGGCAACATCCTTGTTCGTTTGAACTGCCTAAAACGCCAATAAACAGTTTTTAATGCTTGTTTTTAGTTTTCACCATAGTATTGTTTATCTAATTTTAAATAATTAAAATGTATATTTTCAACTTTTAATATGATATTTTATATACCGTAAGGCATAGCACATAAATAAATAAAATATATATCTTTGCATAAATGAGCCATTCGACAGTTTTGGGTACAATTAGCTTCAATCATTGCAGTGAATGGAGGTCATGTTGGACACTTGAACACAGTGTTTAATACGACCACCCTTCACTGTAATGATTAAGGCCAGTCATGCCCAAAACTGTCCATTTGCTTGATTTACATGAAAAAATTATGTTTCACTTTTATATATGATTTAATTTTTATGTAATACCATGTACATTCCTACAGACAGTGTTTTCACACGGCTTAATAACTTGTGCACACCTGAGTTCGCAAATTCTGCTGTGAAGTTGTTCTCTTTTGTACTTCAAAAATTCACCAGAATGTGTTTGGTGGTTGTACGATGTATGGACCCCAAGGGAAGCTAACAGCTCTTCCAAGACTTCATAGCTGGATTGTGGGATGTTTGAAGTAAAGAATTTGAGTAAATATAATGATAGGGTAGAAGAGATAAGGATGGGAGGAGAAGGTACGGAATAAAACTGTGGTGATGCACCAACTGTCCGTTGTCACAATATGCTGTATATGCCAGTTGTACGCTGTAGCATTGCAGGACTTTTCTATTTCATCATCCACACCCCTACCCACTTTTCGACGCTTCACAGACGAAGTCCTAGAAATAATGCTTGTTGTTCAGGTCACGTTCATCTCCATCTATGATGATGATGATGATTAAGTAATGTTGTTGTTGTTGGTGCTTTGCCAGAGAGGAATCTTGTGAGCAAGACCCGAGATGACAGACTGATGGTCCAGCCACCGTTCACTGGAGGCATGATGTCTACTGCTACTGTGTCTCGTACTACTGTGGCTCCCACTGCTGCCCTTGCTTCTGCTTCTGATGCTCCTGCCACTGCCGCTAGTTCAACGACATCACTGGCATCCTTCTGTACACTGACGACACTGCGTGACAGTCAGCCAGTCAGTGGGCAGCCAATCGCCAAGAAGCTCCGTATGCCTCCACCGTCGCCGTCACTGCTGTCGACGTCCAGCGGCAGTCCTGCAATGTCTCCCACCGTGCCGCTACCAGTGCAACGTCCAGTCACAACTCACGCCAGCCACGCCTCGTCACAGCATAGTGCAGACACCAGGATGAACTTACAGGTTGCCTTCACATCAGTTTGTTAGTCCGCCCGGAAGTGATAGCTTGCGGTGGACTTAAGTTTTAGCCCAGATGTTTTTTTTTTATTTTGTCAACGCGAGATGATATCTCCGAGATGCGTGGGCCGACCGGCGTGAAATTTTGCATGATGGTCAATACTAGGCCCAGTTTTATAATGCCGGTCCAAAATTTCGGGGGGCCTTCCCCAAAAATATTTCAGGGGCCAAAAACATGCAAAATTTAGCCCGATTTCGGACGAATTCGAAGTTCGGCGGCAAATATCTCTGAAACGGATGAAGATATTCAAAATCGGATAAATATGTTTTTTACCGCGATTCCTCCCGCATTAGGCAAAACAAGTCTGGTGAAGTTTGGTCCAGTAACCTTGGAGATCTAGATGTGGAATTGTACCCACCGAAAGCGCATTTTTCGGAAGACCAAATTTCGGCCCCTAGGGGGTGCTGCACCCTCAAATTTTTACACGCGCTAGAGAATGATTAAGTCTTACTAGCACACCCCACCGGGGATGGGAGCCCCCCTTACAACTTTTTTCAAAGGGGGGTCAAAAATTGGCTTAAAATGCAATAAATTAGCGCTTATAACTTCGGAGTTAGGGGGTGTAGCCCGACGAAACTTTGGCACTTGACGTGTCTCTAGGTTGGAGTGTTAACACAAGTACAACATTTGGGGGCACCACCCCCCTTAAAATTTGGGAGGGCAAAAAACGTTCAAAAATCGGTGCAATTTATGACAACTTTCGAGTTTGAGCGCAAATATCTCTGGAACCAATGAAGATAACGACATAATCTAAACGGCGTTGACGAGAGTGATCCTTTTGGCATTAAACAAAAAATTTTTGGTGAAATTCCGTCCACTATGAACCAAGTTATAAGCGGTAATGTTGACCTACCCTAAGTTGACAATGCGAGTTCGGCGTATGCCAATGCATTTGAGTTCGGGCCACGTGACTTTGATGCCAGGGAAATTTTACTCTTCCCCCCTAATTTCCCCCCAATTGGACTTGGGGCGCCGGGCGGACTCACGTTGGGCTTTGCCCCAAATTTCTAGTTCATCTTATTTTCCTTGTCTTCTGCATATAGCCTCTACACTTGGAACAGTTCAGATTCTGACCTGTCTTTAAACCGGCATGCACTCTCTCTGTCTACCTATCTTTTGACACCACCTCAAACATGTTACTTCTTTTTTATTAGCTCAACAAGTGTCATTGCGGTTTTTTCTTGAATTGTTAGTGCACCATATAATTAAATTACTTACTTATTTACTTACTCTGTTCTGGGCATCTATGGAG
>Ga0209367_1009785_pt1 | contig 12944 bp, 11 predicted proteins | sample WorMetLIZISLAND2_FD_187412 | JGI IMG/M metagenome (GOLD analysis project Ga0209367, IMG submission 187412) | Marine gutless worms symbiont microbial communities from Max Planck institute for Marine Microbiology, Germany - Olavius geniculatus... ... | reverse complement strand
CACTATGCATAGTGCCTTTGATGTCTAAAAGGACAGAATGCATAGTGTACAACGGAGGGGTTGCGTGGGGGCGGAGCGACTGCAAGTTTATGGGCGGGCAATAGACTCGGGCAATAGACTCCGAGAGGCGGACGACGACAGCCCTGTTAAGGACGAACCGTTCCTGCTCTACGAAGGACAAGTAGGTATGTCGTATAGACAGGGCTTTCAATATTTTTCATAATAAGAAGCAGATTGATTTGGAAAGGTTGTTCTTTCCATTTCCGGCAGGCCATCTACCGACGCATCCAGCAAGAAGGCCTCACTGCGCACTATGAGGACAAGCAAAGTTATTTGCGACGCTGGATGCGGCAGCTCATGGCGATGACGGCGCTGCCGACGTTCGCGGTTCCGCTGGTCTGGGACTGGATGAAGGTGCCTCCTTCTGTCGACCCGCATACTGACGCCAAGGCTCGGTCGTTGGCGGAGTACTTCGAGCGCATCTGGGTGTCGGGAGATTTTTCAGCCAGTCTCTAGACACACTATGACAACGTCGGGCCTCGCACTATGAACGTCGCCGAGGGTTGGCACAACGGACTCAACCGTCGGTTCGGCATGTCGCACCCAACGCTGCGACTGTTTCTCGACTGGCTCCAGAAGTACCAGTTCGAGGTGCAGTGTCGGCGGATGCAGCTGGAAGCCGGAAAGCCGCCGAAGCCGAAATCTCCCGTGTACGCGAAGCTGGACGCCGATCTGTGGCAGGCGAACATGTCATTCAGCGTGCAGTACGGGCGCATCTTCTGCGACGTCTTCCCGTACAACGCGTCCGTCGGACTATGGCAGTTCCGCGTTGCTGCCGAGCACTATCTGGCTCGAGTGAGCTATTTGCTAGGCTGCAATTGACCAGAAATATGCAAAGGATTAGTTTACATGAGTAGGCCTAATGCGCATACTGTTAGTCTGTTAGGCTTATATATAACTTTGATGATAGGCCTCTGGCACAATAGCAACGGTAGGTTAAAATTCTGTTAAAATTTGATTATTTTCTTCGACTTCTTAACGGCCAAAAATGACTAATGATGAACGTTTGTAATCATATTTCATCTCGCATTGGACACTTAGGCCTACTGACTACGAAAACAGGGCAGCAGCCCTAATTCAAACTATATTTCGTGAATGTTGCTCTGATATGACCGTTTTTTAGTTATTGCTGGACTAACTGGTTTAGGAGAAATATGCGTACAAGTAAATAGGTAAACTGTATTATGTGTATGTAACTTTCGGTATCTGAATTAGTTTAAAACACTTTTAGTCGTTTACGCTTATTTGTCGGAGAAAATTGCTATAAATAATGAAAGTATCAAGACATAATCGTTTGTTGTTGTCAATCATGCAGACCTCCATCACACACAGCAGTTTTGGTAAACCTATCAGCAGACCAATCACGTTTGATCTCTAAATAATGCTCCACCCCGCCCGCCACTACCCCGCCGCTACTATGCATAGTGTCCTAACCCAGAGAACAAAGGCACTATGCATAGTGTCCCACTACCGTTTCTGGTCTCTGGCCCCCCTTGGCGCCGCCACTGTATAGATGATCATGTAGAACAAATGTTACAACATGGAATAGTGTCGCCGTGTATCAGTGAATGGGCTAGCAATGTCATTCTGGTCAGGAAAACTGATCAAACATGGAGATTTTGTGTGGACATGCGGAAGCTCAACAGTCTAACTCTGAAGGACACATATCCATTAGGCTACCCAGAGTCGACTCCTGTTTAGATTCACTAGGTGGCGCTACCTACTTCACTAGCCTCGATCTCCGACAAGTCTATTGGCAGGTAGGAATGGATGAACAGTCGTCGCTGAAAACAGCCTTCGTGACGAGAAGAGGAGTGTTCAAGTTTAATGTACTACCGTGTGGTCTTTGTAATGCTCCAGAAACATTCCAACGACTCATGGATCTTGTGCTAAGTGGACTCACATGGACGACATGTCTAGTTTACTTGGATGACGTGGTGGTTTTCAGTTCTAATTTTGAAGACCATGTGCTACGACTACAACAGGTATTTGACCGCCTTAAGCAGGCAAATCTAAAGTTAAAAGCTTCCAAGTGCAGACTCTTCCAAAGAAAAATCAAGTTCTTGGAAAGCATTGTTTCACAGGAAGGTATTGCACCAGATCCAGCCAAAGTGGAGGCCGTAGTAAACTGGCCAGTACCCACGAATCTTACAGAATTGCGTTCATTTACAGCACTTGCTGCGTACTGTAGAAAGTTTGTGAATGGATTTGCCGCCATTGCAAAGCCATTGTTTGAACTTACACAGAAGGGACGTCCATTTATTTGGACTACCAGTCAACAGAATGCATTCGAGCAACTAAAAAGATGTCTGGCAAAGGCTCCCGTACTTGCCATGCCTCTGGAAAATGGAGAATATTGGCTTGATACTGATGCTTCAGACATAGCGCTGGGTGCAGTTCTACAGCAAATACAAAATGGAGAACCAAAGGTGATCGCATACGCCAGTCGAGTTTTGACACGGAGCGAACGCTCATATTCAGTTTCCAAAAGAGAACAACTCGCAGTGGTGTATGGACTAAAACAATTCCGTCATTTTATGTTGGCTAGACATTTCATCTTACACGTGGATCACGCTGCTCTAACTTATTTGTTAAAAACCCCACAACCAGTCGGACAATCAGCACGATGATTAGACCTAATAGCAGAGTATGATTTCGAGATTCATCATCGACCTGGCAATCAACATCGAAATGCTGACAGTCTTTCTCAACGTCCAAGGGAGCAGGAGGAACTGCTGAGCCAGGACAAGAAGTGCGAACAAGTGATTTCATCAAAAAGTCGTCAGGTGAGACTGTATGTCCTCCGAACTGAGCTCAGTAGAGCTGAGCAGGACTGGGTATTAACCGACATTAAGACGCTTTACAGAAGCCTAGTTAAGCGAATCAAACAAAACATCGGAGAACACCAGATCAACGAAGAGTTCATTGTTAAAACAGAGTCAAACGAATCTGACACTGATGACTCGACAAATGTAAAAATTCCAGAAAAAAGTTCAAACAGGAATGATATTTCTGAACGCTACCACAGATGCTAGCAACGATAAAGCAGAAAAAGAATCACTGTCATTGTCACCTGATTACATCAGGGACAAACAGCGTAAAGATTCCGTTATCAGTGAGATTATTTCAAGAATGGATAGGTCATCCGAACAATCAGCATGGAGCGACATTGCCATGTGTTATGTTGACGTGCAGAATTTGTGGTCGAACTAAGCGACGCTAGAATTGAAAAATAGAATATTATATCGTCAAATACAGAACACTGATGGAACCGTCGAACACTACCAGCTGATCGTACCTGAAAGTTTGAGGAAGTCTGTATTAACGCTGATACATGCTAGTATCACGTCAGGCCATTTGGCAATTCAAAAGACCCAGGAGCGCCTACGACAGTATGCCTACTGGCGAGGATGGAAACGAGACACGAAACTGTTTGTTAAAAGATGTATTCGGTGCAACCAGTATCGGCACACATTTCAGTATAAACAAAGCTTGCCTGTCTGTACAATTATGCAAAGACTGCAGTGTGATCTTATGGTACCATTTGTTCAAAGCAGACACTACAAATACTTGTTATCTACTATCTGTCCGTTTGCAAGTACCTTGTGTCGGTACCTCTGCCAGAAAATCCGCATTGGCCGTTGCTAGAGCATTGGTTAAACATGTCTTTCTGGTATTTGGAGCTGTTGAATTCTGCTTTACAAACATGAACCGTGAATTCAACAACGAGATTCTGAACAATGTATGTCGATTGTTGGGCATTCAGAAGTCAACAACGACTGGATATCGACCAAACTCGGATGGAGCTGTAGAGAAAGTCCAAGCCGCAATCTCCAACATTTTTGCAAAGACAATTAAAGCAAGCCAGACAGATTGGTCTGAGATGGTACCATACGTTGTTTTTGCTTACAATACAGAAACACATTCAGTAACGGGGTACAGCCCATTCTACCTCATGTTCAACCGACTACCAATTACTGGAATAGATTGGCAGTTGGAACAGCCATCACCAGCTAATTTTGAGAACGTGGATGAATTTGCAGCCACCATGCTCGAGAGAAGTAGGAGAGCACATGCAATTGTAGCGGAACAGCTTAAGTGTGCCTTCGAGCGAAACAAAACTTGATATGATCAACGAGTGAAGAGCTTGCAATTCGAAGTTGGAAGCTTTGTGTGGTATTTCTCACCTCGCAAAACACCAGGTTTGTGTGACAAGTGGCAGCTCAGAACCTCTGGCCTGTATCGTGTGGAACGCCGGGCGAATCAAGTGAATTACGTGATTCGAAGGTCGCCGAAGGCCAAACCGTTCATTTGCCACATTGACAGAATGAGGAAATTTGTAGGCGATTTGCCCATGCATTGGAAAGGAACGCTAGAGAACATACCAGTGCAGAATATTCCTGAGCGACAGCGGAACGTTCCTTTGCCTGAGAATGTCCCAACTCCAAATGTTCCACCGCCGGCAAACAATGTTCCTGCCCAGCCCGAAAATATTCCAGCACCACGGAGTGTTTTACCGCCCAGGGACAATGTTCAAACGCCATCCGGGAATATTCCCAGGCGGGAACAGCCGACAAGAAACAAAAGGCGTCCAGTTCGCTTTATGTAAACAGAAAACTGATACTTACAGTCGTTGCTTACAGTTACAGTTTCGTTTGTAGTTAAAAAAAATATTATCACAACGCGTAATCAGTGACGTCGTCTTTGTTGTTTCGATGAATAAGTAACGTGAATTAAGAACTTACCGCCAGTCTGAACATTCTCAATGGACAACTGTGGAAATGTCCGCTCTGCTACTCTCATTATCTTACGGAGAATAGGCTGAGAAACCATGTCTGGGGTGCACACAAGTATACGTTTCACCGCAGCCGTGATCCGACGCCATTCACAACAGCCGAGGCGGCACGGCGTCACGAGTCGGAACGTAAAAGGCAGGCAAACAGTGAACAGCTCCGACAAATGCGTGCTCTACGTGGGGCTGAGACAAACGCCCAATCTGGCTCTGTCGTTGATGCTAGTCCTGCACCTACCACTGAGGCGATCGCCGGCCCACAGCCCCCCCAATGCAGTCGAGGAAAACGACTTGGAATTCGAATGGCCGGATTTCTTAAATATCGGCGAAGTCCGAGTCCTGAAAGAGTCTGAGACACAGACCAACTACACTGTGTCTCAAAAAATGTCCCACTTTGTGATTGTCCATATCTTCGTCAAATATTGACCGATTTTCAAAATTTTTTCACTGGTGCACTTTTTGGACAAGTAGCAGTAGTGTTATTATTAAACATACCACCACACCTTAACTGCGTCTCTACACTACCATGTGAAACTTAAACTGTCAAAAATCTCTAAAATCCTAGTAATACATATGCAAAAATTATTTTCTAAAAACAATTTTCCAACAATTTTTATATTAATAGCTAATAATGTTTAGTTTTTGATACATTTCTTGTGTTTCTAAACAAAAGTAGATGATATTATTGTAAAAAATAATTTTTCATGCAGTGACGATACACCGGTAATGTAACGTGCATTTAGCAATGGGGACAAGGCTTTAACTAAAAACTTTTACGAGTTCAAAAAATGCAGTTGGCAAAGAATACTGGCAAAATTTCTGAAGATAAACAGAAACAGGGAAAAACTGGGACACGTTACTAAAAAGATTTGGACAACAGGAAGCGCCAAACAAAGGCATGAGAGCGGCAGATTGAAGCATGCACGTGCTGAAAAGAACGTGACCACTGCGGATGAACTGGTATAGCCTTACTAAACCACGAAGGCCAGAAACAAACACACCGTATAACACGCCAGATATCCACAAGGATGGGTCTAATACAGCGTAGCATTGTACAGATCATTCATCTCGACTCTGGTCTGAAGTGTCTTTCAACTTCCAACACGCCTGTTACCTAGTATTGCTAGTTTTTTTTCTTGCATTTATATTTCTCAAGGTAGTGTAGCGACGCAGTTATGGCGTGGTGGGATATTCAATACCCACTTTATTGCAAAATGTCCAAAGAGTGCGCCGGTGAAAAAATTTTGAAAATCGGTTAATATTTGTTAAAGATATGGACAATTACAAAGTGGGACGTTTTTTTGAGACACAGTGTATATAAGTACAACAGAAACCGGCACAGGTCCAGACGCAGATACCACCGAGGACAAGAGCACAAACACTAAACTAGCCAAGACGCACGAAGTTCCAGGCTTGCCACCAAACCTCAGGATGGATGATGTCGTGATGTACCTGTACCCGACCATGAAAATTTTTTACAGACGACTTTATATGAAAAAGTGCGTTTTTTTGCCGTTTTCCAGCAAGAATTGCAAAATTCAACAATGTTTGATGGTCTTTTGCGTTTCTAAATTTCAGAAAAATGGGCGAATTTGCGGTTTCCATTGAACATTCAGAAGCAAAAAGTGTTTCAGCTTTAGGGGGCTTCGCCCCCCTGACCCCTCGACCAGGGGCTCTGACCCTGGACGCGGCTGGGAGCTCCGCCCCCAGGCCCCCGTTATAGGCTCGCGCTCCGCGCGCTCGCCATGGCCCCCCTTTGCCAAATCCTAAATACGCCACTGCCTGTAACACGTGGACATCAGTTCAAACTCTGTAATCTCTTATGCCCAACTGCTTTCATTGCTAGTACTTTTTGGCACCGGGTTGTCGACATGTGGAATGCTCCCCAGAAAATATTGTTGCAGCCACATCCCTGGCAATGTTTAAAACTCGACTAAACGATTTTGACTTGGCTCGGTTTACAGTTGTGTTTTAACATGGTTTTATTGTGTTGTCTTATTTGTATGTTTTACTGTCTTTTTTGGGGGTTCATGTAAGTGGCTCTTGTAGCTCTTTGTGCTCTTGTTCAACCTTTTTCATTACTCATTTGTCAATGCCTTTGTATCTGCTTGACTAAATAAGTTATTTGATTTGATTTGATTTGACTTGGGCCTGAATACACAACAACAACAAGAAGTTTGAGCAAAGCTCACGAGACGCGCGAAAGCCTATAGCAGTTCCTGTTCGCAGGCAATCTTAGTCTATCTCCATCCACTTCGTCGTAATTCACTCTTTTGCAGCCAAAAATCGCCAAAAATCACGTTAAATCAATATTTTTAGGGTTCAAAGACATTCAAGGTTATCGATGTTGACATTCGTAAGAAGCTCCTCATCAGTGCCTGTTATGATAAGCAACATGGCTGTGCCTATCTGCAACCATTTACACGCTAGACAAGCCAACAGAGTATAAATAACCACTTTTTACAGAGGTACCTCTCGTTGACACCCACGTGCGCAGGCCTGCTTGAATCTAGAGCGTCCGGACTTAGACTGCTAAAATCTGCATTCTATGCTGAAAATTTCATACGCAGGTTGTCTTGGTCTATCTCCAGCCATTTGGTGCAATTCAATCTTGAAATGCGTGTTGTGCAAAAAAATTCACTAAAAACCCCTTTTGGGAAGGTTCAAGGCCATTTAAGGTCATCAATGTTGATAAATTTAAAAAGCCTGTCACCAGTGCTTGTTATGATAAGCAGCATGTATGTACCTATCTGCAACCGCTTTCACGCTACATGAGATAATTGCGGTAAAATAACCACTTTTTAGGAGGGTAGCTGTATTTGACGCCCGCCTGCGCCGGCCTCCTTGAGCCTAGAAGGTCGGAACTTGAACTGCTAAAATCTACGTTGAATGCTGAAAATTTCATATGCAGGTTGTCTTGGTCTATCTCCGGCCATTTCGTCGCAATTCAGTGTTGAAATGTGCGCTGCATCCAAAAATTGCGAAAAATTCACTAAAAACCTCTTTTGAGGGGTTCAAGGTCATCGATGTTGATAAAATCCAAAAAGCCTGTCACTAGTGCTTGTTATGATAAGCAGCATGTATGTACCTATCTGCAACCGTTTTCACATTATTCGAACCAATAACGGCAAAACGACGTCTTTTTAGAGGGTACCCCTCTTTGACGCCCTCGTTCGAGGGGAACCCCTGCACCCAGTGGCACGAAATTTTGTCACGATAAACTAGAGACCCTGGAGCAGCCCACAGAAAAGATTTCGTGATCCTAGCTTGCACCGTTTTGATACAGATCACGAGTGTGACAGACAGACAGACAGACGGACAGACAGACGCCCAGACGATGGCAAAGACGCGCGAAGCATTCTGCTTTCGCGCGTAAAATGCAAAACTCTTTCGCTGCATTGCTTAGCACAGCATCAGCAGACAGGCAACGAAGTGGGCATCAACATTAACCTCCCCTCCAAATTTTACCCACGACAACATGCAAAGTTTGAACTTTGAACCGACTGTAGTTCATGAAATATCGCATGACTAAAAGTGTCACTACAATCATACAGCCACACAATTGGCTTGTTTTGATGCTTAAGTTAACTTCTTCAACAACGTTCTTCTTCTGCTATTGCTGCTACTAATCTGCAACTGCTTAATCTATTCAGAGTTACTCCAGGAAAGGCCAGGTTCCCATAAAATAAATAAAATTTCCACAACTACGACAGCAGCACATTTATATTGACTGGACGCCAACAGTGACGATGCGTTCAAAAATTGTGCACTTGCTACAAAAACAGTCAGCATTCAATAATAACACAAAAAAACTGACAAGTAGTAGTAGATGACAGTTGTTGGTTTCCACGCACTTTTGCGGCCCGGACATGCGGCCCGTATGTTTTCCACACCAAAGTACGGTGGACGAGTGCACTATGTGGACCAAGAGGTGACAGTACAAGGCTGGTATTTAATGTATGCGACTGCCCTTGACCTGCATTGTTGCAGTACAGACGGTAGGCCTAGGTCAAAGAACAGCATGTGACAGAGGACTATTGTTCTATGTAGTGTAGAGGGGTGACAGGGCGGTAACTGTACTATGGACTACAGACATGTCAGGTAAACAAGCCGTGCATTCCGAAACGATGCGTCAGCTACCTGAACTAAGCGGACCGAGTGGAATTTTGCTAGACAGGTGAGCGGTGACTGTACTATGGACTAGGCCTAATGCAGACGAGTCATGACAAGAATGCAGGTCAAGGGCAGTCGCATACATTAAATACCAGCCTTGTACTGTCACCCCTTGGTCCACATAGTGCACTCGTCCATCTTACTTTGGTGTGGAAAACATACGGGCCGCATGTCCGGGCCGCAAAAGTGCGTGAAAACCAACAACTGTCATCTACTACTAGTGGTACTGCAGACACACTTCGATACAAGACAATTAAATTACTGAGTAGGCCAAAAAATGCAACAGGTGTGGACAGTTCTTCATAGAAATGCTATCTCACAGCTACGGAGCTTCACCTGCCATATAAGATCAGATAGTGTCACCTGCCACCTGACACCGGTCAAACGCATCCGACCTTAACCCTAGCCAGGCAGACCAATACTCGATTCAGCTACCCCAGACGGATAAAAGGCCTGCATGGTTGGTAATTCACTGGGCGACTTCACTTTTTTGACTTAGACTTTCACTAAGCCTTTTCGCTGAGCGAAAGCTAAAGCTGAACGCTAAAGTCTGTACTTAGACCACAGTTCAACTAAACTTTGGTCTAAGTCTACTGACTTAGACCAAAACGATTAAAAATGGCGGAAAAACAGGTAAACCTAACAGGAAATAAATAAACCATTTACGCTTGGACTTACTTATTTCATTGTGCCGCACGCGCAAATAACGTAATTACGTAACATGTGACGTCATTGCATATTCATTACGGCGTTTATTTTTGGTACCAGACTGCTTTAATTTACTAAACTGTCCGTACGCATAGGACTGTAAATGGTCGCCATGTTTTCGCTCAGCTGAAGTCAAAAGTTGAAGTGGATTCAGGCTCAGCGAAAGTTAAGCCCTAAGCTATCTCTTCCATGCAAATCGAATCGACTTTGGCCAGGTTAGTTCGGCTCAACTTGTCTAAGTAGGTACTTTTTGGACTCAGCGAATTGCTGATACTTTCGCTGAGTCTAAACATTCGCTAAGTAGGTAAGTTTAGGCTCAGCGAAAACTTCAGCGAAATCACTTCACTTTTTGACTTAAGTAGGTACTTAGACCGAAGTTTAGGCTCAGCGAAAGTCTCAGCGAAAGTCCAAGTCAAAAAGTGAAGTCGCTCACTGTGTCCGGAAAAAAGTAACCCCCTAGACACCGTACAATAAAAATGTCAAATCTAAACGAATCTGAACAATATTCAGCACATTTGGTCCTTTGTAAACTGCAAAAACGCACACCAAATTGCGCTGAAAAATATTACTTCTTTAAAAAGTTATTGATTGTTGAATATCGATAACAAAACATATCCGTTACCAGTATGGCGTTACACAAGTAAACCTTTATGTTAATGTACATTTGCGTACCTTCAACAAACAACAGCTGACTCCAACAGAATTCTGCATCAATAATGTGCCGTTTAGTGGCAATGAAAGTGCCAAATTTAAGTTAAATCTGCCAAAGCAACTTTTGTGAGGTCACCCCAAAATACTTCAGTTTCAGTTTTTTTGTGAATAACGTTAAACACAAAGACCTGAAAGTGCAGTGTTTTGGAATGACCTCGCAAAAGCCGTTGTAACTATTGTTTTCGTTGGCAAATTTATCTGAAATTTGGTAATTTTACTGGCAATAAATAGTGCATTGTTAAAATAAAAGTTTGCCAGAATCAGACGTTGTGTTTTTAAAGTTACGCGAATGTACAATAACAGAAAATTTTACTTATGTAAGACTATTTTGGTAATACATATATTTTGTTTTCGATATTCAACAACAAATAACACTGCTAAGTAATAATATTTTCCACCGAAATTTGGCGATCGCTTTAGGAATTTACCGGGGACTAAGTGTACAAATCTGTATCCAAATTTGTTTAGATTTGACATTTTTATTGTACGATGTCTAGGGGGTTACTTTTTTTCGGACACAGTGTATATCAAGATAATTTAGCTGACCTCAGAAAATCACCCAACCAGTTATCAACCAAGCATGGTGTAGGGCAGCTATGTTGATCAAACACTAGACCACGATACCACTTAAGAAAAAAAGAGATAATAGTGCAAATAATTCAGACAACATCTGGTTGGTTACTCACTAGTGCACGACGCCATCCACTCGCGAACTACGTCTTTGGCCTCAGTGAAAGTCAACTGCTGCTGTGACGGTTCACTGCTGTCTACGGACGTGGGCCGAGTTACTGCAGCTGTGCAGCAGGCTCATTTGCAGCTCCATCAGCCTCCTGAACAACATCAACCTATCCAGTCACAAACAGACCTGAAGTTAGTAAGTAAACAAACAAGAAATTTGAGCTAATGCTCACGAGATGCGCGAAAGCCTATAGCAGTTCCTGTTCAGTAGTTTAGCTGAAAATTTGGGTGTTCACGCTAAGTGATTATCTGAGCGAGCTTCTAGGATTATTAGGAACGTTTTGTTCAATATAACATTTCAACACGATCCACACAGAGAGCATACTCAGCAGCTAAGTCCTTCATCTGGCCGCTAGCGAGCTAAGCATAGAAGTGACGTCAAGAGGCGTGGATTTCTCGAGCCTAGCTAAAGTTAGACACCGGCGGTTTCCTGGCTACAGGCTGTAGCCCTTAAAATGTAAACACATTCACTAACTCCTCCTTCTAACAAACTCAGGGCCGACGGATGACCTTTTTGAGAGCCACGGCAATACCGTCGAAGCACCAGCCTACGGCCACTGAATGCTCAATGTCTTCCCTAAGCTACAGTCCAGCTTAGCTACGACCTTCACCTTAGCAAAGCCCAACAATAGTTTTTTATAAGTAGTCAGCTCTCAGCTGGCCAAGCGGCTTGCTATGCTAAGCTTGCAGTACTAAGTGACCTTCGAGGAACTTTTGTCACGAAATTTAGACGATGAGGGACGGTCAGGCTGCCTACTGACCTATCCGGCAAGGATCCCGACTAATCGCCTAAATTGTGGCAAGAAGATCGGTGGGGAGGAGTGGGGAATTCAGCTGTCACTGCGAGGTCTATCACCCGGTGACCGGCGGTGACCGACCACAAATAACACGCGCGTCGGAAAATAGTGCTATTAAATGTCAATCAAATTAAAAAAATAATAGACGCAGGCGGTTCCGTGCCGTAACAATTCCCCGGACCCGCCCTGTGTTCCCCCGGACACGGGACTCACCGCCCTACCGGGCATCCCCCGCTAAAACGCTCACACTTATATACATGCAAAAGAGAAAAGAGTACAATACAATAAAAAAGTCAGTACAGTCAGTTCTCGCTGGCATCTCCTACGCTACAGGGTCGAACGTCGCCCCTGTAGTCCTTCTGGAAGCTGCCAGTCCCCCACTGCCATCCAATAGTTATCCACTTCCCGGATCACCTCCTCGCTAACAGTTTCGAACCCCTCGTTGGTGACATCAGGGTCCATCTCCGCTTGACGCAGACAGTCGATGGTCTCTCGTATGCCGTTTCTGATCCGGCGCACCGCCGCCTGATGCACCGCAGCGGCGAACGGAAGTAGCACTTCCAGACTGTGCCGCTGATCGTCGGGCAGGTCAGCAATCGGCCCGAACTCCTTCTCTTCTATATCTCTGATCGTTCGTCCGACGTGCCGTCCCGCTACCTCAGCCAGGCGGCGTAGTGACCACCCGGTCGGAAGGGCGACGATCGGTTGGTCGATGGTCATGGTAGCAGTGTCCTTCCGAGGCGGCCTTTCCTCTTCAGCGACCGGTGCCGCTCGTGCTCCTTCTACTTCCGGGATCGCGACGATGGACGGGGTGGGCGGTCGCCCCAATGCCGCGGACGGCGGTCGCTCCCGTCGGGCCACTGGCCTCGCCAACGCCGGGATCCGGCTCTCCTTTTCCTGTCCAGAAGACACATCCTCTACACGGTCGAACAAAAAAGGGTCAAACACGTCCCCCAGCTCGGCCG
>Ga0209367_1009784_pt1 | contig 12945 bp, 9 predicted proteins | sample WorMetLIZISLAND2_FD_187412 | JGI IMG/M metagenome (GOLD analysis project Ga0209367, IMG submission 187412) | Marine gutless worms symbiont microbial communities from Max Planck institute for Marine Microbiology, Germany - Olavius geniculatus... ... | reverse complement strand
AATATCGTAAGCCCGTAACACACTACAATATTGAGTACCTTTTGACGATTTTCTCAGCTAATCATTATTATTATTAGGCACAGTTTGTTGGAGTTATTTCAAAACGTAATAGGGGTCCGGTTTTTTTTTGAGACACAGTGTACTTTTAGTGTGGCATGAAATTAGAGATTTGATTTCACTCTCAGTGCTGCATTAAGGTAAGGGTAGGCCTACGTTACTGGGTTATTAGAAACAAATCACCTTATCCCCAAAGTTTACTCTTTAGAACTAGTCTAACTGCTGTAAGAGTTGGACAGCCAAATGGTAGCGTATAGCATCAGCGTTTTAGAACTTTTGGCACAGTAAAGAAAAGCTTTCTGAACTGGTATAATTCATACATAATTAATAATATGCTTGTTAATTTTACATATTTCAGTATTAGTTGTCTTGTATGTGATACAGTTTTCTTGTGGTACATAAGTTGCTGATTGTGTGCTGGAGCAGATGAGTCGGACGGTGGTAGTTCTGGTGATGTGAAAAGCAGACTGAAGAAGAAAGCCGTGAGTGGGCTGCAACGCAAGGACAGTATGTATTGCAAATAACCTACACTGTGTCCCAAAAAACATCCCTGACATTTTCGACTGTAACTTGAAAACCAATTATCAGATTTTGATAATTTTTGGTACGAATATTTCTGACACAACTTGCCATCAAATGACCATTTAGTTTTCCCTCTCACCCAACGTTTGCTTCTGCACTACCTGGGGAAAACACAACCAGCGACATATCACTTTTTTATCTAATGCGATATGATTGCTTAATTAACATAATGCGTAAAAACACAATTTGTTCACATTTCCGACACCGTGGCTGACATTTCATCCAGTTGTCTATTTTTAACTGCTTGCCGTAAAATTGCTTTAAGTGTTGGCTCGCTATGCGAACATCATCAAGGAGACACTTTCTCCATTCATTGACAGCAGTATCAATAATGTTCTGCTCCAGACCAGTCCAGGCTGTACCAGTCGCTTCTTGACTTCACAAACATTTCTCAACTTTATTAGGTAGACACACTGCTGCATGACAGTCAGACCTTGTAATAGACCTGCTGTTGAGGCCCACAGATTAGGATAGATGGAATTTATTGACGTATTTTTATTCATTTTAACATGCATTATGCTTGGTCTGTTTTACCCCTGGAGTTAGTGCAAAAGCAGATGTTGGGTGGGGTAAAAACTAAGGCACTTATTTAATAGCCAGTTGTGTTAGAAATATTTCTGCTAAATATTATTAAAATCTGCTAATCTTTATTCAAGTTACAATCGATAATGTCGGGGATGTTTTTTTCACGTTTTCTGTTTATTTTAACACATATTTCGCTTGATCTGATTTCCCTAGGTAGTGTAAAAGCATATTTTGGGTGAGGTGGAAACTGAATGGTCATTTGATGGCAAGTTGTGTCTGGAATGTTCGTACCAAAAATCATCAAAATCTGATAATTGGTTTTCAAGTTACAGTCGAAAATGTCGGGGATGTTTTTTGGGACACAATTTATATGAATTCATAAAAATACAGTCTTTATTAGCAAATTTGTTGACGTTTTGGTTTTGCCTTCCATGGAATGATTTCTGTTTGCCGCTAGATGCTGTCAAGTAAAGCAGCAGAGTTTGTGTAAAGCATCAGCAAATTTGTAGATAACAAAGGTGAATTTATGCAGCTTATTCGTTGCCGATTTTAACATATGAGTTTTCATTGTGGTGGCTCGGTGGTGTCATGGTTAGGGCGTTGAACTCATGATCAAGACGACATGGGTTTGACTCTTGTTTCGATACTGTCAGGTGATATACTAACCAACACCAAGGCCAACTTAGATTTCTTTTTCTCTGGTAAATTGGGTACTGGCCTGCCAGGCTAGGCTTAAAGCAGGGCACGTTCACCTGTCAGTTGTCAGGTAGCACTGTGTGATCTAATATGGCAGATGACGCACCATACTTCTGCGGTGGGTAGGGTTGTTAACGAGACTCAAATTTCCCTGGTTCGTTAATTGATAATTGCCAGCATAATCTAGGTTTGAGTCTCGTTTGAGTCCTGGGAAATTTGTTTCTCACTTGGGATTTTCCAGGAATTAACAGCCTTAGCGATTGGTTTTAACCTTTTTTTAACCTTTACAATTGCTTTGTGCAGAAGCATCATCAGAAAGCATGGTGGCTGCAGCTGCTGCAGCTGCGTCAGAGACCTCAGCAGCAGCGCAGCTGCTTGTGAACGCCATGAGTCCGACTAGCATCAGTGTTGGAACCCCGAGCCACAACAACAGTGGGGCAGTGCGACAGATCACACCGTCCACTCCCATCGTGCTGTCGGCCGAGGCTCTTACTAGCCTGCTCATGATGAACTCTGCATCCCAGCAGCCTCAGCAGGCGCCGTCGGTTGAATTGAGTACGCAGCAGCTGCTGCAGTACGTGGCTGAGCAGACCGGGGTGGGAGTGACATTGTCCTCTATGGACTCCGCGGGTACCACAGAGTTGAATGCTGGCGGAAGCACCGGCACTGTGGCAGTGGAACAAATGTCCACTGACCTCGAGGTCGGCGCCACAGAGATGGTCTTGGATGAGGCCACCAGTAATTCACAGAAGCAACAACATCCACTCCACCTCAACTAGAACTTCAGTCACATCCACGCCCATGTGCCACAGAGTACTTAGTGGTTTAACGATAGGGTGTCGAACTTACAACTGAGATGTTGTAATTTGACTCCCAGTCAGTTGGTTACCACTCGGATGGGTGACTGTCTGCAGACAGGTAAACCATTTCCGTATACAACCAACACCAAGGTCAACTCAGCCTTTTATCTCTCCAGGGTAGGTAAGTTGAGTACTGGTTTGTCTGTCTAGAGTTAAAGCGGGGCACACGTTTACCTGTGTCGAGTGCCAGCTAACACTGTGTGATTCCATATGGTGGTGACAGTCCATAGCTCTGTGTAGGGTTTGTGAGCTATACGGTACAGGTAACCTTTACTAGCTCTACCACATCTGTGTGTCAGCCTCAGACTGAGGACTGTCAGTGGAGTCTGATATCAGTGATGCAATGGAGGCATATCCAACAGAATCAAAGATTGCATTACAGCACTGTGCCCAGAGTTGAAAAAACCAGCTTTTTGAAAAAGAAGCCTAACCTGGTGGGTTTTAAGGGATTTTTAAGAAGGCCCAACTTGAACCTTAGCTGAAAAGTCTGTTGTTCGATTCATAGCTGAGTTTTTACTTGCTCCTTGGTGCATATAATATCTAAAAATTTGCAAATTTATTGGTGCAGATGTTTGAAACACTGAACTCTAATAAAATACTTTGAATGTTATTAGTGGGACAAGAAATTGCAATTGGGTGATTAGGTTTGGTTGTATTTTTGGGGCGGGTTTTGTATCCAATAAACCCACCGCATTTTTTAGGTATCTGTCTGGGTGTCTTAGACCTGACTGTGGCTAATGCTGGTATGTAGAACTGTGGTCATCTGTTGATGATTGCCTTCCGTTCTGTAGTCTGTACAATAGTATAACCAGCATGCACTTTACCACTTTAATGACGTTATCGCATTAATGTAGTTATTATACAGCTGTGTCTGTTACTAATGTAGTGATTGTATATATACTTGTAGTCTTGCACAGTGTGGATATACATGGTGTTCAAATAAAAAAGACACACACACTTTCTTTCTTTCGTAATAAACTTCACTGTCAGAGTAGATTGGTGTTGCAGCAACTGCTGATTGCATTGGTTAAGACCATCAAGCTTGTTGGCACAACTCATTCCATGACGTACCATTACATCACGACTAGCAAGGATTGCTTAATGAACGTTCAAATCTTGTTTGCTGATTTTGAATGGGTATTCTTATAGTTACAACTGCTAGGGACCAACCGAATTCACGGGAAAAAATGCATGATTTCACAGCAGAATTTTTAAAATGTGTCGAATTTCACAGAAAATTCATGGAAAAAGTTTCGCAAATTCACGTGCCCCACAGACGTTATTTCGAGGTGCTGTGCTAATGCAAACAAAGAAATTTCAGAACAACGAATATTTACTACACTAAGTCCAGACTTGAGACAGTCAATGTCAACTACTTAGTGCTAAAGTGCGACACATGGCAAACAGCAACATCCGTACAGAAGCTGCTGATAAAACTCTGGAATTGTCATAAATTAAACTAAAAGTGCTAAAAATCACGGATTTCACGGAAATCGGCATTTTTCACAGAAGAAGGCTAATTTCACGGAAAATGTCACGGCCGTGAAATCATGAATTAAGTTGGTCCCTAACAACTGCTAAAAGTTTTGTGCAAATTTATTTTCATTTGATTGAATGAAAGATGGTGTGTTTTTTTCATTTGAACACTGTGTATATGTATTTCTGCAGCAGTACAGCATTGGCTTAGCCTGCTTGTTAGCTTACACTGCTGCAGTTGATGTGTTACTGTTGCCAGCAGAACTGAACTTGTGCACTGTTTTTCTGCCAGAACGTAAGTTTGCTGTTTCCCAATGGAGCTGATATATGGATAGTGAATATAAAAACGATTCATTGTGTGCATTTTATTACTACCATTATTTATTTCTCATAATAGCTTGCAGTTGCTTTAGTGTTAGCAATAAAGTTTGCACCAAACCCATTTTCCAGTTCGATAAAGAAAAACAGTGTTTTGTGTCCTCCACGAAAATAAACAACCGACGTTAGTTATTTGGGCGACTGTTTAACAGCACCTTCGAGTAGTTCTTTACTGATCATGTTCCAGTTTGGACCACTGCCTGTTCTAAACTTGCTTCAGATAATCAACATGCTCAGTTTTCTGATGTATACAAAAACGACTATCGTCTGTTGTTCATTCTTGTAGTGGACGCGTTAAGCACCGTATCCCACACTGGATAGTGGATTTAGCATGAACTTTGTTTCTATCGCAAACTTGTCTTACAGATGTAGCAGTTAATACTGTTATTGAAAAGCTCATTTGCCAGCAGCAAAACACAGAATATTTAACTTCCCTATTCAGATACTGGCGTGTTTCATGTAAGCAATTTTCTCCAAAACATTTTGCTGAAAACCGCATGACTCTGTGACATACGGTTACAAAACTTTGTGCCATTTTTGTGGAACACCCTGTACATTAGCAGTTGAAATTGCTCGCTTTGTTTGCTTTGTGGTCGGTGCTTGAGAGTGCAGTTTTCAGTGTTGCCATTTCAGGATAAGTAACACTAGCAACTTTTTAGGGATGAGTGCATATTACGGCCTAGAGGTTTTATAGCACCTTTTAACATGCAGATGCACTTTTTATCCTGCATCTGCACCAGTCTGTTAACACGTGTCTACCTTACCAGAAGGTAAAATTCGATTGGCACATTCGCCGGCCCATCCGCGAAAACCCCCATATAGACACAAAAATCTCGCAGACATCTCTTACACAACGTGAGTTGTAGCCAATTTTGTCCCAAATTTCGTTGCCATGGCAACCAGGGAGGGTCTGGGGTAAAATTAAATGACACCTTTGGATTGGCCATCCCCAAAAACCATACCATAGAACCAAAAATTACGACTTTATCTTATACACAGCCAAAGTTATGACCGTTTTAAGAATTGTTTAATTTTCCCCATAGGCTCCATTGTAATTTTTTAGCATTTTTTGAATAAATACGTTAAATATTAATTTTAAATTTTTTAATTCCCAAAAGGCACATTCTTGCGCGATACTGCGTCGTTTGAGCCATCACACGCAAAAATTCGCCGAAGGGTCTGACCTGTAGGTGAGTTTGTGAAAAAATATGTACAGCTAGAAAAATGTTTGCATATATTTCACCTATTTGCTGAGAAGCCCCCCTTGTGCAGATTTACATGACATTTTGCATGAGGGGTCATCTAGCCGACGTAATCAACCATGCCAAATTTTATCTCAATCAGGTCAGGGGTTTTGATTCTGTGGGGGTCGAATTTTTGGCTTTCCCATAAGAAAGAGAAGTCGCCGTTAACACATGGCTTGAACTACCGTTCAGCCTGTGATTGTACAGTAGTCATTGTTAGGCTTCGAAGGATTTTGCCACCAAAAATGCCATTTTTCGTTCTTCAAAAAGTGCAAAAATTTTGCCAAAATCCGGAATTTTGCCATCCGAGAATAAGGTTTTTTCAGCAGTGCATATCTGTAACTGCTATTAACTTATTCTATAAAGTCTTGCCCAAACAGTTTAGAGACTTTTGGCTTCCACTGTTCAAGTGCAAACTTTGCCAAAAAGCTTGCCACAAATTGCGAATTTCGCTATTTTTTGCCATCCGAAACTTAGTGCTTCTTATTTTAAACAGGCTCCAAAGGATTTTGCTGCCAAAATTGCTATTTTTCGTTTGTCAGAAAGTAAAAATTCATTAAATGTTAAAAAATTTTGTTAAAAATCAATAGTTTTTTTCACGACCACCAGTTTTCATCATTTCGTCAGTTTTTCGTCAAAAACGAAATCCTTCGGAGCCTAGTCATTGTGCAGTAAGCGTGTATAATATCTGTAGCTTTCAGTTGCTAGATGAGTTACTGTTGCTGATTCCATTATTATTAGAGTCTATGCACCAGTGCCTCTGCTCCACTGTTGTCTGCACAATTGCTCGGTTTCACAGTGTTTCAGTGCATTGTGCTGTTAATGTACCGGTATTTTTGATGTACAGTGTCAGTGGATTGAATAATCCTCATTCGTGAACCATTCATCATTGTTACAGACCAACTAAAATAGCGAGCTGACCATGATCTGAATATGCGGAGTTTTACCGATACGATAGGCCTACGATATAGAATTTGCACTTGAAAACTGACAGCACGTAAACTAAAAAAAGAACTTGAATGTTTTAAATAAAAATGAAATGCGAGAAACTGAAACAGAAGTACAGGGTGCGGCAAAAAAGTAGCCTCCTAAAGTTTTTCGTTGTTTTCTCAGCAACCGTTTTGGATTTTAATGTGAAATTTTACAGTTTTATTAAACGAAACTTTTTACATCTAACTCCCAAGTAAAATGTCATTCTGTTGAAAATGACGTTAGAAACGACGTTAGAAAGTCTATAACTTCATCGTTTTTGAACAGAATCACGTTTTACTTGGCAGTTAGATGTAGAAGGTTTCGTTAAATAAAGCTGTAAAATTTCACATTAAAAGCGGTTGCTGAGAAAGCAGCGAGAAACTTTGGGGGCTACTTTTTGCCGCACCCTGTACAGTTATAATGTAAAACATAAAAAATCAAGTAACTGGCTAAAATCAGAAAAAAAATTAAAAGGAAAGAAATAACGGTAACTAAAACCGAGGGTACGGAGGGCCCTTCCGCCGTCTGTGCCTTTGCTGCGACGTATTTCCTAACAGAAGAATAATCGTGAACGTGCTTTCACGTCAACGTGCGTCAAGTTGGCTCATTACGTCTACTGGATCGACACACTAGACGTAGGCCTAACTGCGGGCAACGATTTAGGGGTCACTGGATTAATACCTACCGTTTTTTTCTGAAATCCATGTAAAAAGAAGGCCCGCATTTTCACTAGCTTAGTTACTTTTGCAACAGTATAATGTAGCTGAGAAAAACTACAAATGTGTAACAATTTTCAATGTATTGTAATGATTTTATTGCACAGATAACTTCTTTCGTTATCTCAATGCCGTGCAGAACTCAGCGATGCCAACAGCGACTGTTTAGCGTGGTTTCTGCGCTGACGATCAGATCATGGCAGAGCGAAGGCGCGTTTCCACGGCGGTGTATGCGGGTGACGAGTTGCGTAGACGCTCGTAGGCATGTGCCAGACGCAGCACGTTCGCGTCCTCGAAGTCTCGGCCGATCATCATCATTCCAATGGGCAGTGGTGGCTCAGTGGCGCTGAATCCTGCGTTGATCGTCAGAGCCGGGTTTCCCGTCGCGTTTACTGGAAACGTGTTGTTAGGATTCTCCGCGTGCTGATTCAGGTAGTCTGCATGAACATGCACACGACAACCGTAAGTAGCTGGTTGTGTTATCTGTGCTGCGATCGTACCGTAATTAATCACCATAATCAATCGATGCTCGATCTTTCCAGATGCTGATTATAAGTAATTCTTAAACTTACACAACAAGACTAACAGTTTTTGACTTCTAAGAAACTGGACGTGGGACTTGAGGTGTGGTGGGATCTTTAGTGATAGTTCGATTACAAACTATCTCCTGATTAGTGAAAGAATTTTGAAAATCGGTTAATATTTGATGAAGTTAAGGCGTCGGCCTATCAAAAGTGTGCCGTTGTTGGGGCCACCATGATGTAGATTTCAGTGCGAATGTGGTTGTTATACATAGACATCGAAAGACTGACACAGTATTTAACGAAAACGCAGCTGTTACTATTTCTTACCTGTTATTGTAATTCCGCCTTTCGGTAGCAATGCTGGTTTGTACTTGATAGTTGGAATGATGATAATGTCATAGCGTTTTAACAGCTCGTCAAATGATTCTTTTAAACCACGTATAACGTTTATAGCCTTTGCGTAGAAGTGGCAGCCATTATTCTCCTACATAGAATGCAATGCGTCAACACAAATTACCATGTATAGCATTATTTTAACAATAATGTTTAACAAGAAAAATGCCCTGCTGTCGCTAAGGTGGGCCGACCGTACTGTTTGGATGCAATGCCCAACGTCTGACTTCAAGTCGCGGAAAGAAAGAAAGCAATTTCCAAGAGTGACTGCAGTCCCATAGGTTTACATGCTGTACGTGGTGACGCTGCTATATCGAACGCTACTATCAATGCTATGATACAATACGGTAATTCGGCGCACGTCAGTGATGTCTGCATGCAGCAACTTTGTATTCAAAATTGCAGCCAAACTGCTTCAGATAGAGACATGGTTATTATGGACAGCCTATATGAACTTTTCATCGCTGTATTTGACGGTACCATCGCCGACCCCATACGACGTACGGTTAAGGAACAATACACACGTTACAGACAGACAAACAGACGATACATCGTAACCAAGGCTCAACCTAACAGTCGGCCAATAATTTTGTTCACAGGTACACTCTGCTGAAAATCTGCGATAACGAACGGCCAAATTTTAACCAGTTGGGATTGTTACAAATTATTAGATAACTAATCAATGATTCTACCTTTTGGTGCACTAAATATTTTTTCACACAATACACACAACTGAGTATAGTTAGTCAACAGGCGACCATACCCGCACATACTGGGACGTGAGAACAACATGTTTCATTGAGATCGGTAAACTGTCAGCATCCGCTCGAGACGTTTTGAACATGAAGTCGTGAAATGCCGTGTCTTTGAAACCCTTTGCATTGAGCGGCATAATCCCTACACATCAGACAGAAAGGAACAGCACGAATTAATAGCAGCTTTGTACAGCTGCATTTATATGAAATCAGTAAAGTTTGGCCAAACACTAGAAAATAAGGAAATAACAATAGGCCTAACGAAAACTAGAAAATCTGAATCGAGGTCTTCGAGGACAATGCATAAGCAAGTCAAGATTTCATAAATGTGCTTTCTAATGGCACAATCGTTCAATGTAGCAAATGTGCTCTCTTCATGCAGCAAATGTGTACTCGATGTTACAATCTTTTCGTAAATCGTAAAATAAAAATAAACAGAAAATCAGAAAAGTAAACGCTTACTTACCGCCATTTCTGTAGGTGTCGGAAGTTCCTTCAATACACAGAATTTTTGCAGCGTCCTCCACTACAACAAATATAAAAAAATTTGAGCTAATGCTCACGAGACGCGCGAAAGCTTATAGCAGTTCTTGATCACGAAGCACGAACAGAAATAACTGTGGAAAAATCCGCCGCTAGCATTAGATAAGTTTTATGACTAAAGCTGCACAAAATTTAACAAATCTTACAGATAGACCATTGTTTATATTAGCTGTTAGTCGAATAATGATAAAGAAAAAATGATCAAAGACTAGGTTATGGCGACTAACAATCAGTTAGGTGTGGGTAGCTGCATTTTTCAACGGTGACTCCAAGTTGCTGAAGTGAATCAGCAGCTGTCCTGACTGTCTGTATGACGTCATTCTCAGCACCGTCAAAACCTTCTTTCATCACCCCAACACGCAACCCAGAAACGTCTCCAGTCAACTGCATAGGTAATGTATTCAACCAGCTGCACACTCACTTTAGAACATCTCGACAATTCAGTCACAACAAATCAGAAATTACAAAACGAGCTTGCATAGTTCAGTGACTGACAGTGACGGAGCTAAAAAAAGGGGCGAACGTGCAGCTGTGCGCTCCTTTCGACCTTATGTACGTGAATGACGAGCCGCTAATTAATAATTTCCTGTATCGGAAAAATAATTGAAATTGTTGATACCATTTTAAAATCAATATGCACCATGCACCAAAATTGATTTCGCCTGGGGCTCAGCCCCAGACCCCATTGGGCGCTCCCCCAGATCCCTTGACTGGATTTGAGGGGTTCTTCGTCTAAAGGAAGAAAAAGAAAAACAGAAAAGTGGAGAAAAATCGGAAAGAAAAGGAAAGATTTGCCGTCTCTGTTGAAGACTAGATCTCCCACCGGCGTATTCAAACTTGCACCATCTTGACATCGTTAGTATTATAAAAAAAATCACGAGAAATACAAAACGCAACCAAAAACAGTAACTAAAAGTATATGCAAGCAGGTGAATCACTAACAAATTTTTATTTAGGACAACACAGCGTACGCTTTATATATTAGTACATGATTTGTTGTTAGGGAAGTACAATAAGCTCAAAGTTGCTGACGGTGAAGTAAGACTACTTACATGCTACTTTCATGTGAAGAATCTGAATGCGAGTCTGATAAAGATGATACAAAACTTAAAATCTACATGTATTTTGATGACAGCATAAACTCATAATAATTTTTACAATCAAACGGCATCGAAAGTAAGAAAAGACAGAACGAAGTAATGGTTATCATTAGCCCAAATATGTTTAGCTGACATTACCAATTACCTGTTGAGTGTATTGTGGTACGGAGATATTGGCAGGCTGTGCTGAATCAAATCCATTATCATATCCAGCAATAACCTAAGCAAATACATAGGCCTAATCCATTACATACGTGATCCAAACATGTTAACATAAAACTACAGCTAGTCTACTTTGTTTATTAATAAATTCTAGGCCTATAAGAAATATAAATAAACATGATAGGCCTACCATGGCATTAGTAGCGTATATTGGTTAGACAGACAAAATGTTGTTTTAAATGGAGAGCTACTCGATCTGTCTAAAATTACAAAAGTACAGTTAAAACAAAGGGCAGCGCGCCTTCTCCGTCTGCGGTCTAGAGATCTGGAACCAGATTTCTCTCCACATCAGAAACATTGATTCTGCTCCAGCTTTTCGAAAAGCCCTGAAGACTCGTCTGTTTCCGCAAATGCAATACACTATCGGCCTCACTGATGTAGATAGGGCACTATAACATTTAATAATTATGTACAGGTTTCAACGCGGTGTACAGTGAGAGTGTAACAAGGCATAATACACTGTAGGCCTAGATCGTGTTCAAACGTACTTATTTTATGGCCGTGATCAACGGCGTGTTCTGCCTAAACGCACGTGTGATATACAAACGCGAGACGCTATCAGACATCACGCTTGAGTAGACTGAAATTATTGGCACTTACAACACTCCAGACGACATAATTATGAGTAGTAGGTCATAAAATAAGATTATGACATTGTTCTTAGTTAGTTCACAGTATGCACTGGAGTTCTTGGTGCTGACAGATGACTGATAAGATGCGGGAATTAGCAGCTTGCCTCAAGTAGCAGAGCGCAGTCATGGACGGTCCTTGCCATCGGTCCGACATGATCCAAACACTCGTCCATACCCATGACACCGGTGAATGGAACCAGTCCGTAGGTGGGCTTCATACCGACGATGCCACACCAGCATGAAGGCAATCTGACTGAACCTCCCGTGTCAGTCCCCAGCGCCATATCCACCTCTCCAACGGCAACCTGCACAGTGGTTGAAGCATAAAATCAAGAGCCCAAGAACCGCAGAAATACTTAGAATCCCCACAAACGATGACGGACCCCCATGACCCGATGCGCAGACCGAAGAGCAAAATCGGCATAACAAAAGACGTCAAACTCGCTGTCAAATTCAAAATGAGTGCTGCCCAGAAGAGCGGCATATTTAAAGAAGAAACGCATCGGGACGTGCGTAATTCCCACAGGAAGACGATGCGTACGGGGCCCAAGAACGCTTAATATCATTCTTTAGGGGGCCAAAAACGGCTTCCTTGCGTTCCCGTCTACTTTAACTAGCGAACCTGCAGATAACAGCTGCTTGCTGCAAAGTTGTTATAGTGAGGCCTTTTTGCATCATAAGGATACGACAAATTGTGATATATTTACGAAAATTGGCACAAAAATTTAATGAAGAGCATTACCATGCTGATCAGTCCGAGACTTGGAGGCATCTTGGGAATCGCTGCCTTCTGGCTAATTTTGACATAATTCAACACGGCCATCAACCAATTATTCATATTCATATCCACACAAATTTATATACTTGATATATTCGACAGATATAATGAGATATGTCTTAAAATTTTGCATCACACCGAGGGGTTTTGGGCAAAACTGAATTTTACTTACTTACTTCGACGCCTCAGATTTGGCGAGTTTCTCGCTGACATTATTGTGCGCTACATAGGCCTAAATGTATTTACCTACATAGGTTTATACTAATGGTGTCTTTCAAATTTTACATAGACCAACCCTGGTTGAGAAATTTGAGAAAATTCAGGCTGTGGTTACATGTAATGGTTTGAGACGGTTGATAGAAATCTGTGAGCGGGAAATGGCATGGCTGGACATGCAGTTTAATAGCCGTAAATCGTGCATAATTAGATGTGGACCTAGACATAAGAAGGAATATGCTGATGTCTTTCTAAATGGTGTTCCATTACGACAGT
>Ga0209367_1009783_pt1 | contig 12945 bp, 8 predicted proteins | sample WorMetLIZISLAND2_FD_187412 | JGI IMG/M metagenome (GOLD analysis project Ga0209367, IMG submission 187412) | Marine gutless worms symbiont microbial communities from Max Planck institute for Marine Microbiology, Germany - Olavius geniculatus... ... | reverse complement strand
GCGCTGCTGCATTCTGGACAGTCTGCAGTTTCGCCAGAAGACCGTCACCGATCCCGTACAGCAGGCTGTTGCAGTAATCAAGACGGCTGCTGACGAATGCGTGCACCAGTGTCTTCGCAGCCTCCAAAGTCAGAGAAGATCTGACCATCCGTAGCTGGCGTAGTTGAAACAGACACGACCGGCGTAACGCGGCGACGTGGTCAGCCATGGTAAGCTGGCCGTCGATGTTGACGCCCAGGTCGAGCACTGCGGACGACGGCTTGACGAGGGCAGACAGTAGTGGTAGCTCGGTAGTGGTCAGCTTGGCAAGCTGCTGTCGTGTTCCGAGCCACACGAGCTGTGTCTTGTCGGCGTTCATCCTCAGCCTGTTGCTACGCATCCAGGCATCGATACGTTCAATGCAGGCGATGAAACGTTGCGTTGAAACCGACGCGGATGCGGCTGGAGCACTGATGTACACCTGTGTGTCGTCGGCGTACGAGTGTCCGACGAGTCCCGCACTCGAGATGATGTCGAACAACTCAGCGGTGTACAACAGAAACAGCAACGGGCCGAGGACAGAGCCTTGTGGAACGCCGAAGAGCAGCTTGATGATTGCCGACAGCTGCCCGTTGTAGCAGACCTGCTGGGTGCGACCGTTTTATGTCTAACTGCCAAGTAAAATGTGATTCTGTTAAAAAACGTTGAACTTGTAGACTTTAGCATGACCACCTACTGATTTTTCAGCATTAAAAATGTTCCAGCTACAACAACAATTCAATAGCATCATTGAAACAACACAGTTAACTAATGATCAAATGCCAGAATGTCATTGTCACTGTGAATGTCCAAAGTCTCCACTGCCTGGTCTAAGTTCTAACACGCCTTCAATCACTTACTTTGATAAGTCTTTCACAGCCTTGTCGATCGGTCCTTGTGGTAGGTTGCCCCAAATAACCTGAAGTGCTTCTTTGAATTTGGTGTTTATTTTTGGCTTTGTTTTAAGCTTACAATAAGCCTTCAACATTGCAGCCCACACATGATAGTCCATTGGGTTTATATTTGACGAATATGGAGACCACTGATTCTTTTGATGAAGTCTGGACAGTTGGCCCACAGCCCATTCCGTGCACTGTGCGCTGTGTGTGCTGGTGCGCTGTCCTGCTGGAAGATGAACCGTGTGTGCAGCCGGTGATTGCTTCAAAAGAATGATAATTAAATGATAATTTATAAACAAAATAAATTACTGTTTATCAAAACGGCACTGTGACATCATCGGCAGTAACATGGTAACGGGTTTTTGAAATTTAAATAGCGTTTTTAGCTTAAACGTTTTTTAATGCTGAAAAATTGGTAGGCAGTCATGTTAAAAAGTCTATAACTTCATCTTTTTTGAACAGCATCATATTTAACTTAGCAGTTAGGTGTAAAAAGTTTCATTAAATAAAGCTGTAAAATTTTAAATTAAATTAAAATTCCAAATGGTTGCTGAAAAAAACAGCGAAAAACTTTTGGAGACTACTTTTTGCTGCTCTCTGTATATATAATTGTGGTATGCTGGTTTTAAGTTTTTTCCCTGTATATGGAATCAGGTTTCATTGTTGCTAATCTTTTATAACATGGTACCCGTCTTTTATCTTTTAACTTGCTGAGTACCTATCAACTTCCGGGATTGGTTGTTGCATTAATGTATCTACATGTGAACTGTATGATACTTGTTGCTGTTGCTGACAGAGCACATCATAGAGATAGACAGCAAGTCCGCGATGACGTCGTTGCACAGTAGCGTCATGGAGGAAACGGGAAGACTTGGTGTCGACATCTTCATTGACAACGGAGGTATTTCTACTACCATTTTTTTGTTTCATTAACCTGTTTTTCCGGAGTTAACCCATTCTGGGTCTACAAAGATCAGATTCCTTGAAGATTCCCCTATGTGTCATCCAGCTAATGGCATTAACTCTGGTGTTTTTTTAAAACTTTGCAGTATATGTAGTATATTGATTCTTTATTTGCCTATATCAGAAACACCACATTTTTAGTGGTTTTCGCACAAGATGTGTATTATTGCACACATTTGCTAATACATTTGGTTTTGCCTTTTTCGTGGAGTCAATCCTGGTTAGTCCTTACTGCACTGTGTCCCAAAAAAACGTCCCCGACATTTTCGACCGTAAGTTGCAAACCAATTACCACATTTTGAAAATCTTTGGTAGGAATATTCCTGACACAACTTGCCATCAAATGACCGTTCAGTTTCGCACCTCACCCAATGTTTGTTCCTGCAGTGCCTGGGGAAAATGCAACCAGCGAAATATCACTTGTTTTATCCGATTATTCACATTTCCGACACTTTAGCTGACAATTCATCCAGTTGTCTATTTCTCAACTGCGTGCAGTAAAATTGCTTAAAGTATTGGCCCACCATGCGAACACAAGCAAAGAGATGCTTTCTTCATTCATTGACAGCAGTATAGATAATGTTTTGCTCCAGACCAATCGAGGCTGTACCAGTCACTTCTTGACTTCACAAACATTCTTAAACTTCATCTCTTAGACACACTGCTGCATGACATTCGAACCTTGTAATAGACTGGCTGTTGGGGCCCACAAATTAGGATAGATGGAATTTATTGACGTTTTTCAGTTCATTTTAACACATATTATGCTAGGTCTGCTTTCCCCAGGTAGTGCAAAAGCAGACGTTAGGTGAGGTGGAAACTAAAACACTTATTTAATAGCCAGTTATGTCAGAAATATTTCTGCCAAAAATTATTAAGATCTGCTAATCTTTCTTTAAGTTACGATTGATAATGTTGGGGATGTTTTTTTCAGGTTTTTCTGTTAATTTCAACACATATTTCGCTTGATCTGCTTTCCCTAGGTAGTGCAGAAGCATACATTGGGCGAGGTGGGCACCGAAAATTATCAAAATCTAATAATTGGTTTTTAAGTTACAGTTGAAAATGTCGGGGATGTTTTTAGAGACACAGTGTACTATGTTTGGTAAACAGTAGCAGTTAACTTTTTTGTCAGGGTAACTGAGTTGGTGCTGCAGTAGAAAATGTGGCAGATGCAATAGCGTGGTAGGTGGTCATGTGATGACAATATAATGATAATGATAAATGCTGTGATAACCCCTCCTCCCTATCCTCCAATAGACAGCATTGCGAGATTAGTGAATGTCTGGAGGACAACAGGGAAGATTATTAGAACTGCCATTGCTGTTACATGTGCACACTCGTGATGGTGAGTTCTTGAAATTTTAGGTGTAGGTCTAGGTCGTTTTTGTGGTTTGTGTTACATATTAAGTTTTTCTGTAAGGTTAAACTTTTTGTTCCGTTATTATGTATGTGTGCAATTTTGCCTGGAAAGGCCATCCCCGAAATGACCTATACTGTGTCGGGTGGGACGTTAAACCCTACTCACTCACTCACTCGTTGTCATGATAACATTTTGATAACATTGTTGTGATTTTCAGTGAGACAGTGCATTGGTGATGATGAACCATGTAACCCTGAAGACCTTCATGCCCTGCCTCTGAAGCATGACATCATATCTTGTCTTGCTGTCGGTGCACGATGGATTACCTCCACTCCTCTGTTACAGGTATTTGGCTCCGATTTTTATACCGACAGGGATTATTTCCACTTTCCAGTCATTGCAATGTCTTTTGCACTGTTGTCATGTCGGATGTGCTGTGAATTTTGCTAACTTTTTGTTCATTTTTTTTATGCTAGATTATTTTGCACATGATTCAGTATGGTCTTCATTCATAGGAAACTGGCAAAGGTATTTTTGAGAATAATAGTTGTATTTAATTAAAAGAATTTTAGAAGTTGAAGTTTTATTATGACGAACTTTAGTGATTTTTTATGTTAGTTATTCCTGCAGCACAAATCAGCAGCTAAAATGTTTAAATGATTTATTTCATTTTTTGTGTCTTTGTTTCAGCTCGATCCACCAAATTCGATGCAGTTATATCTGCGTGGTGCATCGGTCTGTTTCCTGTTTGAACAATCTTGGAATTTATCGGCAGTATGCCAGGGAAAATGGCTACGTATCCTTCTGCGATCTTCAGTTTAATTTCACGGCTGATAGATTTTAATACTAAGCTGTGGATATTAATACTAAACATTTCACATTGTCACATCACATCACATGATTGTGAGATTTATGCCTATTGTTCTTCTACTTCCAGGCTCTTTGATGGACCTTTCACTGTTCTGTCACAAGAAGGCCCACAGCAGGGCAACCTGCTAGTGCCCCCCCTTCTTTTTGCCAACATCATCCAGCCTTTGCCCCGATGACCCGAAAGATTTCTAAAATCTGGAGCCTAGAAGCCGATTTCGGCTTTACTGCCGTCTATGACTTCACGGTCGTTTATTTACATTTTCAGAGCCGTTGACGGCTTCATAGTCATTTCCTGTAACCTTATGGGTACATTCGGGGGAAGTGCATTGGGTCGAACTGATACGGCCTCAGTGCTGGGCAGGTGTAACAGCCTGTCCACTCTGCAGGTAAGGTAAGATAGCTTACTGATGGTTCATTAAGCACTGCGTTATTATAGCATCCAGTATTTGCTCTGCATTGGTCATTTCTCTTAGATCAGTAGTCAGACATGATGCAGGACGTCGTCAGGCGATTAAAAGATGGGTCATTGAAGGCGCACATTTCACAAGTGATTCCGTTCAACACAGCCGTCGGCGTCCTGAACAGCCTTGACAGATACGCCTGTGGCAAGACTGTCGTTAGAATGGACACGGGCTTAGCTGCTGCAGATAATGGTGTGAACAGTTGACTCTGACATTAACCCGTGTATTTTTGGATATAATGTACAGAAGAACTGTCACTGAACGGTAGGCACTTTACCACCTTGTCACAATTAGGTATTGCAGTCCCAGGATACTGAATGTCGGCCATTTTCACCAATCTCAAATCCCGGGATTGGTAGTGTCCCAATCTCGGGATTACAAAAATTAGTTAAAATTGTACTTTTTCCTGTGTTAAATGATGCAAATAGCAATTTTTGCCATCTAATGAATTAAATGTTTTATGTGTGCTAGAATCCTACTCCTTGCTGTGCACTATAATTTGTGTTCTGACAGTTGCAGTCATTCCCTACAGTACAGATACATCTTCTGCAGCGGCCTACTACATCTTATGCATGAAATAAGTCTATCGATGATACCAAAATAACGACCAATCTGTTAGCCTAATCCCAAAAACAGGATCCATAGATTATAAATTTCTCAATCCCAGACCTTGGGATTGAGAATTCAGTTTCAGGATTAGAGTACACCAGTGTAAGCACACCATTTCTCATTTGGGTGAGAAGCCAATCTAGCAAACAAAAAATTTTCAAAACCAGTAATATGATTTTTATTCAGTGAAAATGATGCCGTGGTCGCTACTGACCTTTATTGTCATTTTGTCGATAGTTACCAAGTATCTGTGGTAGTTTAATCAGATAAAGCGTGCCAGACTCGTTACTTTTTGCACATTGTGTGCCTTACTGCTAAACAACAGGGATCTATGACATCTCTTTGAAATATTGTGCATACACTGTCTCAAAAAAACCTCACACTTTATTATTTCTATATTTTCATGAAATATTAACTTATTTTCAGAATTCTTTTACTAACACTCTCTCAGGACAATTGGCAATAAAGTGGTTACTGAATACTTCGCAACACCTTAACTGTGCCGCTACACTACCTTGTAAAATATAAACATAAGAAAAACTAGCAATAAGCAACAGTCACATTGTTAAATGAACAAGACACTTCAGAGTAAGATCACAGTGAATGATCTGTAAGATGCTACACTGTGTTAGAACCATCTCATTGGGTGTCTGGTGTGTTGAAACTTATACATTTGTTTCTGGTCTTCGTAGCTTACTGGGTCTAGCAGTTCATCCACAGTGGTCCTGTTCTCTTCATTTATGCACATGTTTTGCTCTTGCAGCCTCATGCCTTTAATCGGTGCTTCGCATTTTTCAAATTTGTTTTTGTAAAATGCCCAGTTTTCCCCTTTTGCAGTTTGTCTTCGAAAATTCCATCATTATAAACCTCATTCTTTGAGCTACTAAAAACTTTTAATCATTGCCTTGTCTTTGTTGCCGAATGGCATGTTACAATGTCAGTGTATTGTTACTGAATTAAAAATTATTATTCACAATAACATCATTTGTTTTTGTTTACAAACGCTGGCCACGTATTGAAAACTAAACATAATTTAATTTAATTTTAGTACGCAAATTAGTAGAAAATTGTTTCAAAAATAAGTTTTCATAATGTACTTATTCCGATCATAGCAATTTTTGAATATCTGTACTTCACAAGATAGTGTAGCAACACAGTTAAAGTGAGGTGGGATATTTAATAACTACTTTGTTGCAAATTGTCCAAAAAGTGTGCCATTGAAAAAAAATTATGAAAATCTGTTTGTCATTGTCTATATCTTCACCAAATATTGACAGTTTTTTGAGACAGTGTAGAAATGTTCACAAAGAGTTGAGCAGCCAACCATAAAGAAGCATCAGTTTGCTACTTATTAATTGCACATGCAACATAGCATCCTATAGCAGGGACACATCTTGAGACATGACAAAGATAAAAGAAGCCAGCAGAAGAAATTTTCATACACCCGAAAATCAAATAATTAAAAAGAAAACAATATCAGACATAACCGAGCTCTTTGTGTTTATAGAAACAAAAGTGCTACACAACAATCAGTGTAACTGAGGACAAACATAGGCAAATAATGCAGTTAATACTGTTGAAACATTATCGATATAACACTAACTACAACGCAACATGCTAAACGGCAATTATCAAGAGAAACGCTCACAATAAACACAACAGTGCCACAAAACAAGCAGCAAGCACCAGCAATCATCTACCACAAAACTGCCAACAAAAGTTTGGCTTCTATATACCAGTTTAGTTAATATTTTATACCAATTTTCCAGCCAAGATGCTGCTAATAATGCTGTCTTCTGAATCAGTGATTTATATTTCAAATAATTCACGCTAAGCAGAAAAAAGTGAGCTGACAGTGTTTCAGTACAAAACTGGGTCTCCAATGTAAGTCACTGGTACAAACAGAAGCCCCGGGTGTTTCTAGTACAAGTTTTATGGTACGCAATACACTTACAAATAACCAAGATTCATTTTTTAAAAGCACAAGAAGAAGAACATTTGCATAGACAGCTAGGTCCTTTGCATGGGAGCTCATCACCTTTTGGCGCTTTGAGCTGGCGATGGTTAGACCCAATTAAGCTAACATACAACCCAAGTTGGCCGCATGGCCAGCTCTAATTAACAGCCAGTGCCTTTTACCGACTGGGCCAGTATACCAGCAGTTGTGGCCACAGAGCCTACCGTTATGCAGGACTCGCCATTTTTCGCCTAGCGATGGCCACAACCACCACCAGTATTCATGTTACCATCCCACGGAAGATAGAAAACTGAGTCGACCTAGTTGGCTTGGCTTCGTACCGTGGACAGTCACCCATCCAAGCACTAACCGGGCCCGCTGTAGAGTAACTTCGTTGACATGACGCAATGCGTTACCGCTGTGCCACACCGCCAACCAGCAAAAAGCACAAGCATCTGAATAATTAAGAAAAATATTGTGAACAATATTATTATGCATACGAAAGTGCTAACAAGTATATGTCAAGGCATTCATAATGTTATAACAGTCACACAGCACCAACAGCAAATGCGAAACATTATGTTACAAAAGGCACATTTCAAAGAATTGAGAAAATACTAGAAAAATATGCGACAACAGCAATTTAACAATGCACATATTTTGTGCACCAAATGAACCAGTTAGGGTCACCTGTAACAAGATACCCAGCAAACACAAAGGGAAACACGCGACAGCGGTGCATGTTTGAAGGTCCTCTGTGAACAATATCTATGCTCACCAATCCCAGCAACTGACGTTGGGTACGATGCATTCACATACACCAGACGGCACCACCGTCTTATGTGACTGCTGCTGTTCGAGTGGCCGATGGTGAGTATTTTGAAGGGGGTACCCAAGTTTGATGCCCCTGTACACAGAATTCCTTGAATGCAAGATGGGGTGAAATTTAAACTAGCGAAAACTACACTTAATGCTGAAAGTTTCATACGCAAGCTGTCCCGGTCTATCTCTATAGTGATTTCAGTGCAATTCGCTATTGAAATGTGTCTCACAGCCAAAAATTGCCAAAAAATCCATAAAACCTCTATTTTGGCATTCAAGGTCATTCATTATTTTTGGTGCCAATGAAAACCCAGTGTAGGACTTTCTATTAGTGACTAATAGTAACCTAGGCCCTATCTCGCACCAGTTCTGAGATACAGGAACTTATTGGCTGAAAATTGCAAATTTTTCCCACCCCCCTCTCATTTATCCCCTTCGCTGGAGGTGACCCCTTTCGAATTTATGGCAAAACTTTACTGATCCTGAAACTAGAGTCTTTCGGGCAGCCGACGGTGTAGATTTGGTGATCCTAGTTTGCTCCGTTTTTGACTGATCCACCTGTGTGACGGACAAATGGACAGACACACGGACAGAATTGTGATGGCTAAGACGCGCTACAGCAGTAGCTGCTGTCACGTGTAAAAAGTCTATATCGAGGGTTTGTAGCAAAGTCATAACTACAAATTCTTCAAAATGCAAAATGTTAAGTATAGATGTATAGCGAGCAAATGCATATGGTATTTATCAATGAACTGTTAAACAACATTACAAACACTGGAAAAATGCATCCTGTAGCAATTTTTTTGACTTGCTTGAAATGGCCGATTTTCTTGAAACATTATCAACAACAGATAGGACATTGTTACCCTCGATATGCTACCAACAAAAACTTTTGTACAACAGACACACACAATACTGAATGCTGTAGTTGATGACACAATGATATGTACTGTAATGGTTTTGCAAGCATAGGAACAGGATTGTTCCAACAAACAGTTATAGACAACAAATGTATACAGAAGAAAAGACAGTGAAAATGACTAATAAAACTACAACAATATACAGATAACACACATAATACTGATTTTTTTTACTGGCACTTATGAAAAGCATTTTGTCATTAACGCCCAGCAAATATTCATTTTGTAAAAAAACTGCCAAACCTAAAAACTGTAGTCGAGTACAGTATCAGTAACTACAAATTCTTCAAAATGCAAAATGTTAAGTATAGATGTATAGCGAGCAAATGCATATGGTATTTATCAATGAACTGTTAAACAACATTACAAACACTGGAAAAATGCATCCTGTTTTGACTTGCTTGAAATGTTCCAACAAACAGTTATAGACAACAAATGTATACAGAAGAAAAGACAGTGAAAATGACTAATAAAACTACAACAATATACACATAACACACATAATACTGATTTTTTTTTACTGGCACTTATGAAAAGCATTTTGTCATTAACGCCCAGCAAATATTCATTTTGTAAAAAAACTGCCAAACCTAAAAACTGTAGTCGAGTACAGTATCATTGGTGTCAGTAACCATAAACACTAGAACTATATTATGCATGGTTAGCTTTGTAATGTATATAAACATAAATGAGTTTATAAATGCATTTTGATCGACCGATACCCTGATAAGCATGGTATGTACATATTAAGGTATAATTCAGGCACAAATGCTTACAAGTCGACAGAGTGGAAGAATTCTCAAAACATCACAAATATAAGCCTATCATGTGATTCAAAATGTGCATAGCACCAATTCTAGCAAACAGAGACACCAAATCTCCTATAAACATTGTCATCTTCATAATAATGTGTACAGTAAATGATATACAGCCATCCACATTTGCATTACAGTCATATAGATATTCAACAAATGCTGAAATAATCCAAGGCCAAAATAGGATGGCCAAGCACAATACCCTTCTTAGATATAAAGTTTCAACTTAGATTTACTTAAATTCACGAGATTCACTTGATGAATAAAAAAACTTAAGATTGCTGTGAGTATTTACTATTTAGCCACATTCATAATATGTTAGTAAATGATATATGCCCATACATCACGATCATAGTGAACATAGATTGTCTTCAATGTCTTGAAAAATAATAAAAATTAAAAAAATACAACAGGCTTTCATAATACTGTTCCTCTGCGTAAAGCTTCAACTTCAGCTCGATTGTAGCTGACGACGTATGACTTGACGAGAAAAGTTTTCTACGAGTATTAAGTCATTTTCATAACGTATAGCAAATGATATGCCTACAGTAACCGTCACTTACATCATGACCATATAGACAGTGTAAAAATTTATCATTTGTTATTGGTTTCCTCAAAATAATTCAAGGGTGAAACCCCTCATTTTGGAAGTTCAGGGTCTTTCAAAGTCATCGATGTTGATATGACTGAAAAGCTTGTCACTAGTGCTTGTTGTTATAGGCAACATGCACATGCCTATCTGCAACCGTTTTCACAAAAGACTGGCCAACAATGGTAAAATAACGACTTTTACAGGGGTACCGCTCTTTGATGCCCTCATGCACAGGTTTCCTTGAACCTAAAAATCAAGACAGACCATCGAAATCTGCGTTCAATGCTGAAAATTTCATACGCAGCTTGTCCATGTCTATCTCAATTGATTTTTGTGCAATTCGCTCTTGAAATGTGTCCCGCAGCTGACAATCGCCAAAAATTCATTAAAAACCCTATTTTGGCATTCAAGGTCATCCAAGGTCATTGAATTCGGTGGCAATCGAGAGCCAGTGTATGACTTCCTATTAGTGATTAATAGTAACCTCAGCCCTATCTCACACTGTTATTGAGATACAGCGATTTATTGGCAAAAAAATTGCAAATTTTTCCTACCCCTCTCTCACTTATCGCCCTCATTCGGGGTTACCCCCTCCGAATTTATGGAAAAACTTTACGGTTCCTGAAATTAGAGTCTTCCAGGCAGCCGATGGTGAAGATTTGGTGATCCTAGCTTGCACCGTTTTGATTGATCCACCCGTGTGACAGACGGACAAATGGACAGAATCACAATGGCTAAGACTGCTTTCTCGCGTAATGATCACCACCGTCAGAGCATATCGGGTTTCATCTGGTCGACGTTTTCATCGCGCTGTTTATGCATCACGTCAATCTGCTGCTGGTCAAGTCTTTGCTGGTGCTCAAATACAAGCAAGGCCAGCTGCTCTCGACTGGCCGGGACTCTGGCGGGCGGACAGATATCTTCGTGTGACTTGCAGCTAGTATCTTCACGATACTGAAGCCGTAAAGCTGGCTCCACCGCATGCAACACGTGGACTGCATGGTGATATCGTATAAACAGCTCATAGAGATCTGTCGCAGTTGTACCTAAAAGTTTAACTACATTCTTTTAGTTGTACCATTAGTTTAACTATTTCTAAAAGTTTAAGAAAGCAGTTTAACTTTTAAAAAATTAGTTACTAACTAAGAAGTTTAACTGGATTATTATAGTTAATTTTAAATATTCAGTGGCAAAGACTGCCCTGATTCAACAGACATTCTGTCTGCCATATGTCTGACGAAATAATCAGCATTTCTCCAGTCAAAGTAACATTTCTGATGAGTGATGACTTCATGACTACGATGTGACTGTCTACTAAACTGCATTGTGGAACTGTGTCGGATGATGATACAATAAATATAACTGCATCTGCAGTTTTATTGCTTTACTAGTAACTCTTAGTAGATGCACAGAATGAACGAACAAGATCCATAAAGTCAATCTTGTCCAAAAAGTTTGAAAGAAGTTTAGTCCAAGTTGCATCAGTTACGTAACTGTCATAGAGCACTAACTGGCTTAATCAAATGTTAATTTGTCAATATTTATTAATCTTTCCGTTGCCAGCGTTATCTTTATACTGCAAAAATAAAGTTTAATGTGTATAAATGTGACGCAAGTGTGATGTCACAAACAACTATTAGCATCAACGTAGCGTTCGACAGAATTTGAACGCTAGCAGCATCGATGGAGCGCAGTACCGAGTGAAAAGACTTTGCTTGCATTTCAAGATGTTGCTGTCATACTGAAAGTAGGCTGACTGCATGCCCTTGCCGTTACACCAATCGCCGACGGATTCCGACTTTCGCTTCCGGAATGCAAGTGATTTACCCTCTCTGAGCATGCGCTGCATCGATGCTATGGCCAGCTCATGGCGTGTTAACTTTCTCGCACACTGCAATACACACTGTGACACCGTGGACCACGACCGCATGTTACTGAAACTCAAGCGTCAGTTCGGCTTGCATGGCATTGTGTTAAAGTGGTTCCAGTCGTATCTATGTGACAGAATATTTCAAGTCGTTTATAATGGTAGTACGTCGTATACTGTTCACGTCACGTGCTCTGTGCCACAAGGTTCGGTACTCGGCCCGCGGTTGTTCATTATGTACACTGCTAATCTCAAAGAGAAGGCTGATGATCACGGCGTTGTCAACTATCACGCTTTTGCTGACGATACGCAGTTGAATGAGCATTGTCGTTGCGATGATACGCCGACTGCTGTTGGGAAACTTGAACACTGTGTCACAGATATCAATCACTGGATGTCGGCACACCGCCTCAAGCAAAATACAGAGAAGACAGAACTCCTGTTGTCGGATTCCAAGTACAGTCTGAGAAAAACTCGATGGTCGTGGCCCGGCAATCAAGCATGGCTCTGACACCGTCGAGCCCAGTAGACACGTACGCGTCCTAGGAGTTATTATGTCGTCTGATTTGAGTCTAGAGAAACATGTCTCAGCCATCAGTGCTACCTGCTTCTTTCATCTCAGACAGATTCGTCGTGTCTGGCAGTCGTTGGATGTCAGGTCAGCTAAAACCCTCGTGCAAGCATTTGTGACATCTCGTGTCGACTACTGTAACGCTGTGCTGGCTGAGTCACCGAGAGTCATAACAGACAAGTTGCAGAGAGTGATGAATTCAGCTGCCCGCGTCGTCA
>Ga0209367_1009781_pt1 | contig 12946 bp, 10 predicted proteins | sample WorMetLIZISLAND2_FD_187412 | JGI IMG/M metagenome (GOLD analysis project Ga0209367, IMG submission 187412) | Marine gutless worms symbiont microbial communities from Max Planck institute for Marine Microbiology, Germany - Olavius geniculatus... ... | reverse complement strand
TGGCAAAGGGGGGCCATGGCAAGCGCGCGGAGCGCGAGCCTATAAGCGGGGTCCAGAGGCAGAGCCCCTGGTTGGGGGGTCAGGAGGGCAAAGCCCCCCTGACGCTGAAACACTTTTTGCTTCTGAATGTTTAATGGAAGCAGCAAATTCGCCCATTTTTCTGAAATGCGGAAACGCAAAAGACCATCAAACATTGTTGAATTTTGCAATTCTTGCTGGAAAATGGCAAAACGCACCTTTTCATATAAAGTCGCCTGTAAAAAATTTTTATGGTCGGGCCAAAGGTGGGGCATCGCACCGTGCCCCCCTAAATACGCCACTGGCCCGGCGGACCTAGGCCTACGGGCAGGACTGGATCTTGGCTAGACAAGGACACCGGAATGCTTCACATGAAGGAGCACCAACTATACCATCTGCCAGATGATTCCAATGCATTTGAGAACGAATAGAGATATCGACATGCGGTAAAAAGCGCTATCAAGTACATTTTATTAATACTGCGTTGAATAAAGAATTTTCCAACGCAATTCTAATGCATTTTGGTGCGTGCCACGTGACTTTGCTACCGGGGGAATTTCACCCCTTTCCCTTACATTTTACCCCGATTGGACTTGGGGAGCCGGTGGACTCATGTTGGGCTTTGCCTCAAATTTCTAGTTTTTACGTGCGAAAGCAGCTACTGCTTTCAGCGCGTCTTATAGCCATCGCAATTCTGTCCGTCTGTCCGTCCGTCTGTCTGTCACACGGGTGGATCAGTCAAAAATGGTGCAAGCTAGGATCACCAAATCTTTACCGTCGGCTGCCCGGAAGACTCTAGTTTTAGGAACCGTAAAGCTTTTCCATAAATTCGAAAAGGGTCACCCCGAACGAGGGCGTCAAATAAGAAGGGGGTGGGCAAAATTTGCGATTTTTGGCCAATTATATGTCGCTGTATCTCAGTAACGGTGCGAGATAGGGTTTAGGTTACTATCAATCGCTAATAGGAAGTCGATTGGCGCCGAATTCAATGACCTTGAATGATCCTGAACGCCAAAATCAGGGGTTTTGTGGATTTTTTTTGGCGATTTCGGGCAGCTACATAAGTCTATATCATTCAGAAGATGGCGCCAGGCTACTATCGTTATGCGATCCAGATAGAGAATTTGGTATTTGTATATTAACTTAGCGTGAACACCCCAATTTTCAGCTACACTACTGAACCGGAACTGCTATAGGCTTTCGCGCGTCTCGTGAGCATTATCTCAAATTTCTTGTTTGTATAAAATAACGTATCTGTATGATTCGAGTCAAAAATATTAAGACAAAATGTTAACAACATAGGCTTACTGCAGACTGTTTTTTTCTGGACTTGGTGAAAGCTTAACGTTTGTGTAAGTTTAGCTAGCTGCAGTTTAGCAAAAGCCACAGCAATAATCAAAGCAATGGATTACGCGAATCGGCGATAAATCACGATAAACGATCAAACCCTGCGATCTGGTACTGTTGAGTCGATGAAGTGCACAAGTCCCGCTTGTCTACGTTTGTTGTCACGAACCTCAATGTGTTGCAATTCAGGGCGTTCATCATTTCTAGCCATTGTCTCGCTCAGTTTGGAGAAACAACTCTACGAAGAACTGCAACAAATAGTTATTGATCTTAGCGCTCAGTACGGTCAAGGCATCGCTGTGAAATACTAGAAATCTGTAGCAGATCTCAGCGTAAAGGCCCCAGACGCCCGTCCCTGCAAACGATTTAAGCGTTTCAAATTCTACTCTACTCCTCAAAATTTGTGACAGTTAATTGTTAGCTGAAAACTGGTAACTCTTTCAAACCAAAACCAACACTAAACATAAGGTCAACGTTTTTTGGACATTGATCACACTTTAGCTTTTTATGTAATCACTTGAAGTTATTCTGATCGATACCTCTAGTTTGTTTTCTTTAGATTTTTCATCAATTTTTGTCTTGGTAAAAGAATTGCGAAATGAGAAAATCGGTTAATATTAGGCCTATTTGACAACTAGTCACCAATGATAAAAATTATTTTAGCATTCTAATGACTCACGGTGTAAATAAAACTTATAAAGTCTTTATGTTAATAAAACTCAACCGAATAATCGTAGCTCTCACCGTAAACAGTTTGAGGAGCAGACGCGCTCTGGATCTTGGCGCTTACGCTTCTAGGCTGGTGGGCTGTTAATAGTCGCAGCACACAGACACTGTCTCTGACATAAACATGAGCGAACACGCAGGGTAGGCAGGTGCGACTGTACCGCTCGATAGTTAAGATTTTAACAATAGTTAAGGGCCCAAGTCCTGCACGTGTTAACATTGCCTGGCCGGTCTAGCCCCCCGAGCCCACGTGTCGGCCGTGGGACGAAGTGGTTGCGGGCTCCATAGGCGCGATATAGATGTAGCTTCGATATCCACCCCTTTAGGGACTACCCATTGCACGTTAGTTAAGATTTAACTACTTTAGACGTAGCATGTCCCGTAAGAGTTCATCTAGTGGGATGGGGAGAAGAGAAGAGAAGGAAGAGATTAAAGTTGAGAAGTGCAGAGACTGCAACAAAGTTGTTAGTGATACAGATGCAGGCATACTATGTGAACTGTGCGAAAGCTGGTTTCATGCCACATGTCAGAAAATTAGTGAAGATTCCTATGCGTTCCTTAAAAAGAATGAGTCTATGCACTGGTATTGCGAGATATGTAATCGTGGTGTAGGCAAGATTCTGCAGTCTTTAGCGCGTATGAGTAAGCGGAGGATTTGCTGGAAGAACAAATGCAGAAAGTCAGTCAGGAAGTACGAGAGATGAGAGAGGACATGAAGATGATGAAAGAAACAGCAAAAGAAACTGAAGTTAAATTGGATACAGCTATTGAAGCAAAGCTGATAGATACAGTTGGAAGTGCAGTTAAAGCACAAGTTGATGATCATTTCCAGACAATGAATTCACAGCTATCATCCGTTAATACTACTTTAGATCAGGTCCGATCCAGAGCAATAGAGAAGAGAGATCGTAAGAACAGAGCCGCTAATGTTATTTTATATAACATTGAGGAGGCCTCAGGTAATTCACGGGAGGATAGATAGAAAGTTGACAGGAAGTTCTGCCTGGAGTTGCTTAACAAGGTTTTGTCAGTCGAGATCAAAGAAGAAGATATGAAGAGATCCTTGCGTCTGGGAAAGCCAGATGATTCGGCTAGATCACCTAGACCAGTTCTGATTCAGTTCAGGGATAGGGTGTTGAAGAATATGATTATGGAGTCTCTGTATAAATTACGAGACGCAGAGGACGTATTCAAGAGAGTGATTTTTGCTCACGACTTAGTGTTGTTGTAAAAATTAAATTGAGTAATGGACAACTACTGCACATTGCTAATATATACAGAAGTCCTTCATCTGGAAAAAATGAAACTGAAAGTATCTGTAATTTACTTAATAGATTAATGGAGCAGGTCCACAATAATGTGTTAATAGTAGGAGATTTCAACTTTCCAGACATTGATTGGAATTCTTGTCACTCCCGTGGTAATGATCTTTGTAGTATTATGTTTTTGGATACAATACAAAATAATTTTTTAAATCAGTATGTTGATTTTCTAACTAGAATTAGAGGGCCACATATTCTTGATCTAGTTTTAGCAGATGTTTCGCTTATAGAAAAAATAGATTACCTTGCTCCATTAGGGAAAAGTGATCACTCAGTGCTGTTAATTGAAACTACAGTCTTGGAAAGTAGAGTGCAAATGTCACCAAAGTATAATTTAGCCAAAGGTAATTTTAATAGTTTTAGGGAACATATGTCAATTGACTGGGAAAAATTTTTTCAAGATTGTAATAACAATGTTAAAACAATGTGGGAAAAGTTTAAAAATAAATTATATGAGGGCATCAAAAAGTTTATATTTATTGTTAAAAATTTTAATGGTGGTATAGGTGGTAAATAGTCTAGACCGTTAGACCTCAATATTAGGAAACATATTAGGTTAAAAAGCAAGTTGTGGAAGAATTATATGACTACCAAGGCAAATCAGGATTTTTTGGATTATAAGCGTCAGCGAAATATTCTTAGACGTCTGATTAGGAAAGACTTGATGGAGAAACAAAATGCTATTGCATTAGACTATAGAAACAATCCTAAACTTTTATGGAATTATGTTAAAAGTAAAACCAAACACCGCGAGATAATTGGTGATTTTACTGTAATTGAAGATAATCAGGAAAAGATTGTTACGTCTAATAAGGATAAGGCACAAACTCTGTGGGATTTTTTCCAGTGTATTTTGTAAGGAACCATGTGATGAGTTTGTTGCATTACCGATCGTCCATTGCTTGTTGATATAGGTGGATTAGTTCTTACGTTTGATTCAGTTTTGTCTAAATTAGCTAAAATTAAAATAAATAAATCAGCAGGACCGGACTCTATATATCCAAGAGTACTTTATGAATTACGTTATCAAATATCAATCCCTTTACTTCAAATTTTTCAGCAATCTTTTAAAAGTAAAAAATTTTGCCTTTGGATTGGGAAGAGGCTCATGTTGTTCCTATCTTTAAGAAAGGAAAAAATGTGAATTAAATAACTACAGACCTGTAAGTTTAACTAGTTCTGTATGTAAAATATTTGAATCTATAGTTAGGGGTAACTTGCTAGAACATTTTAAACAAAATAAATATTTTTCTGATAGACAGTTTGGTTTTCTAAAAGGCAGGTCTACTGTTACTCAGTTGTTATCTATGTTAGATGACTGGACTGAGTTGTTAGAATCAGGAGGTAGAATTGATGTCATTTATACAGATCTTGAGAAAGCATTTGATAAAGTTCTCTATCGCAGACTTATTAGCAATTTACATAGTTATCAGGTAAATAAGGAAATAATTTTATGGATAGAATCTTTTCTTATCGGTAGAAAACAAAGGGTCAAGATTGACGAAGTTATGTCAGAGTGGTCCGATGTTCTCAGTGGCATCCCACAGGGTTCAATACTTGGACCTGTTTTGTTCATTATTTACATAAATGACTTAATCGAGTCATGCGGGAATGATGCTAAAATTTATCTTTTTGCAGATGATGCAAGGTTATATAATCATATCAAGTGTATAGTGGACGCAGAAATATTACAATCAAAAAATGATAAATTCACAGACTGGGCTCATAGATGGTTAGTTAAACTTAGTACAAAGAAATGTAAATCAATGACATTCCATCAACGGCACTATGATACTACGACCAATAGCTTCACATACAAAATAGATGGGGTTCCATTAGAACATGTAGAGTCGTATCTTGGAGTTTTGTTTAATCTTTTTTTTGTTATTTGATCAACATATTAGCAAAATAGTTAGTAAAGCATATTCTATGTTAAGAGTTATACAAAGAAACTTCCGAGAATTATCTCGAGAATGTTTTGTTGTTTTATATAAAAGTTTGGTTAGACCACATGTAGAATATGCCGATACTGTTTGGGCTCCTAAAAGGATGTGCGATATAGAAAAAATTGAAAAAGTTCAAAAGAAAGCAACAAAATTAATTAGGGGTCTTTCTAGTCGTCCTTATGAAGAAAGATTACGTGCTTTGGAATTACCAACTTTACGTTATAGGCAATTGAGAGGGGATATGATTCAGTTATATAAATATGTAAATAATATGTATGATACCAATTTCGTGTTACATTTCCAGTATAAATCTGTGTTAGAAAAAGATATGATACCAGGGGTCATAGATACAAATTAATGCCTCAGTTATGTAAATATGATCTCCGGAAACATTTTTTGTAAATAGATTAGTTAAGATATGGAACTCACTACCTGGTGATGTTGTGTCAGCATGCAGTGTTAATAGTTTTAAGAGACGTTTAGATTTGATTTGACATGGTTTTTATTTTGTATTATGATTATAAATCTGATATCTAGTACCGGAAGTCAATGTGAAAATAGTATTAGTTTAGTTTTGGTTGATATTCGTGTAAATGTTATCTACTTCGGGCGGAAATAGAGGCTTTTGGCCTGCTTCAGGATATCCATTGATGATGATGATGATGAATATGAAGGTGGGAAGAATTTTCCAGGTGCGACAAATTTCTTACGACACCGGTACACGAGCTATCAACCCGAGAACTAACTGCCTGATTGTAAAGTCTAACGTCTGAAACAAACTAAACTCAACCACATTCGACCGGTCCATCCGCTTTACATAAAGTCATAAACCAAGTCATAAATGCTGATGTCTGCAGCAGGGTGCCCCAAACATACAGCATACAGTGCTATAGCAACGTAAACGAGGTCATTCATGAGAAGTAGCATACGATTGGCTCAAGTGCGCAGTGACTAATGTCACGCGCTGTCAATCATGCGCTCTAGAGGATGCGAGTGCACGCTACTATAGTGACCTTGACGCTGAGGTTCATGCGCTGAAAGTCTGTAGATATGGGCCTGGCCTAGCGTAGGCCTACAATAATTCCCACGGCACGTAAAACAGAAAGTGAAAGTACCGGTAACCACAAAATTGCTGCAGACGAATCTCAGACGTTGCACTGCATTCCAAAATAAACTTCTAACTTACGCCCACTTGCCTTACTCAGCCAGTTTTTGTACGGCATCGTTGGCACTGGCGTAGCCATATGGGGGCAGTGGGCCTCATGCCCTCTACGAGCCTACTCAGTTACTCAAAATAGTGCCAAAATGCAACATAACACGTCATTCTCACACCAAAAATTTTCCTGGGAAGAGGGTCCAGACCCCTTCCCCATGGGGAGGAGACACCCCTCTCCATACCCTACCCCTCAAGTGCCCCCACTACAACTAGATCATGGCTACGCCACTGATTGTTGGCCCTGGTTTTGTTGTTTATAGGCCTTTAAAATCATGTCATTCAGCACAAAAAACGATGTGGCATGAAAAATACAATGTAGTGTAGTATAAGAAGTTTTTTGTAGCTCTGCTTATAAGGCTCGTTCTGTGTCTGTCACTCTGTCATGTGTTCAGTAGATTACTTTTAGAGCCTAAATGTAATCTGCTACAACAACATTATCTAATTCAGCAAAGCAGTCTTTTACACTTACATGCTAGTATAAATCAAATATTATGTGAATTTTAATTTTTTTCCAAAAGTAACAAAATTACTCTGCTGTTATTTTTACCAAATTGACTGCTTTTAGTTAAACTGTAAGACTTCTAAGCAGGGCTGAAAAAAACCAAATTTTCGTAATTTTTGGAAGAAAACTTTTAATTTTTTAAAGCTTTTTTGGTTTAATGTCCAGTGAACACCGTACACAAAAGCATGACTCAGGAAAAACATCTTATACACCCTATCTATTACATAGTTTGACATAATCACATTTTCTATAAATTATAGCAAGACGAAGTAATAAATAATCATGATTTAAATATGAATTAAAAGATAATATGTAATAAATTTCGCAACAAACAAAAAACCTAATAATTGGACATATAAAATTTTCAGGTTCTTTAAAAACCTAGGTTTTTAAAGACCAGTTTTCGAGCCCTGCTTCTGAAATGCATCATCAACAAAAAATGAATCCAGCCCTGAGTGATCAAAGTTTTGGATAAAGAATGAGGACATGTGACCCATTAACGTTTTTCGCATATTTTTACAATTCAAATGCCATCGTGAAATAAAAAAAATGCAACTGCAATATAGGCCTAACCGGTATCATCATGTGAAATAATACACTAAAGCACCATGCAGATACAATTTTTAAACAAAAGTTTAAAACAACACTGCATAACATCAAACAGCATAACCGTTTACACAAACAGAGGCATATTAGCAATAGGGCATGCTCACAACCGATTACCCTGGCTTCGGTTAAAAATGACGTTGCCTGCATTTAACACCTCGTCTGCTAAGTCAGTGCAGCCAAAATATCTTGAGTCCAAGATGGAAATGGTTCGAGAGACATGACACAGAAGTCTTAATATGTCCCTAAACACAACTGTATAACACATTGAAAATGAAAGAAAATAAATGTACAAAACATCAGTTTATACACTTGTTAACGGCGACATGCAATGAGTGACATATTGAAAACAGCAAAAATCATAAAAAGGTGATATCATTCATCATCACATCGTCTAACTGCCAATGTGCTGTTGAATAACATCACCCTTTTTTATGATTTTTTTGCTGTTTTCGATGTGTCATTATTCTTGTAGACGAACTAAAATACAGTTTGCGGCACATCGTCCTGTATAATAAATTCGAAAAAAATAAAGCAAGCAGAGTTTGGGTTCAATGAAATTCCTGTCTAATTTCGACTTACCGCTTGTGCTGCTACAATCGTTTAAAATACGGCCTAAACTAATTCTCTATTTCCGGTTTTAGTCTGTCTCTAGTTTTTATTGGACTGTCAAAAATATCAGTGCAGTTTTTAGTTTGCTTTTACCGTTTCACTGAAAAACACTGTCTGCATCTGCGGCAGTAACTTTGCTTGTGTTCTCATGGCTGTTTAGTTAGTTTTTATGAGTTGTTGCATAATATAAAAACAAAAATAAAATTTTCGCCTTCGTTTCTTTTTTTGCCAGCTGAAACTGGAAGCACAATGAATGAATGATTGAATGATTGGGAAAGCGGCGGCGTGTTCTCGTCACCCGGACCGGTCGCTGATAGGCCTACTCGACCACTTTTGAGCAGAATTAAAATACACCTGCTAAAATCCCACCAAAAATACCCACCCCCAGAAAAATTCAATTATGATTTCTTGTTTCACTAATAATGAAATATTTCGTTATGACCAAGTTATGAAAACATCTGAACTTACAAACGTACAAATATTTGTACGTTTCATGTTTTGGTGAAAAACCAAAAACTCACATAAGCCTATGAATCAACCAACTTAACGGCAAACCCGTAGTTATCTCGAAACCCATCAAGTGGAGGCATTTTATCAAAAAAAACCGGTTTAACCTCAGTAAGTAAGTAAGTAAGTAAATGATTTATAAAGCGCCAAAGTCTCAGAAAGAATCAGGGCGCAGGTTTGTAGGAACTCCCAAAAACCCGAAACACTCCAAAAACAGATAAAAAGCCAAAAACCCACCGGGCTAAAAGTTCTTTTAAAAACCTGTTTTGCAACTGTGCTTTTAAAACTTGATTGCGTCTCAATATTGATCGTCTCGATCTTTGCCATGTCTTTGGTCTTAGCATTTCAGCTCATTAGCCCAAACGTCAAGCCGACTCATACAGTACAGTAGTAGCCTCTGTTGCACAGATTGGCACAGTCACGTGTGCTGAAAGAAATGTTGGACGTAAACCTGACATGTAAAAAATCAACTTTCACAACATTTTTTCAGAAAATAGCACTGTTCATTATGCCACTTGTGAGCACAACGATTTAAGTAACTGATGTAACAAGACAGGGGCAGCTCAAATAGTCCGAAGGTTAGATAGTCCGGAAGTTAAAGTTCTTTTTATACACTTTTATAAACGCTCACCCAATTTCCACATTTCCTCTCAACTAGAATTGAGGTTAGGATAGAGATAAAGTCAGGGTTAGAGTTAGTGAAAATGCATGTCGCAGTATAAGTCTCAAACTATCGACTTTCAGACTATCAAACCTCTGTATTTTAGACACACAACCTAACCAGCCTTTAAGTCAACTCAGCCGTCAGGGGAGAAATTCAAATGACACCATCGGATAGCGCGGGCTAGAAAATAAAGAGTAGGTGCAAACAGCTGGCAATTATCTTTCACGGGTGTCGAGTTATAAGCAATTTTGTCCCAAAATTTGTTGCCATGGCAACAGGGGTCGGCCGGAGGAATTTAAATGACACCGTCGGAGAGCCCGGGCCCAAAAATAGAGGGTAGATGCAAACAGCGCGCAATTGTCTTTTACGGGACCGAGTTATACCGTATTGAAATCTCCACTGGCTGTAATGCAAAATTTTGCAACTTGTGAATGGTTGCTATGGCAACAGGGGTCGATAGAAGGTAAATTTAAATAACACCGTTAGATTGCACGACCCCGAAATAGGGGTATAGGTAAACACAGCGCGCAATTATCTTTTACGGGGACCGAGTTATACCGCTTTGAAGTCCCCATAAGCCGTAATGCATTTTTTAAAAATTGGTTTAAAATAGGGGAAGGAGTTATCAATTTTTTTCATTCCAAACAAACTCGATCTTACTTTTCGGGCCCCGAATCACTGTGCAAAATTTTATCGAAATCGAATCAAAATTGCGGCCGTAGGAGTGTTTACAGACAGACTGACAGACTGACAGAATGACAGACAGACGCAAGTGAATTTTTAATACGTCCCTTGCTATGCTATAGCAGTGGGACAGATACTCTGGTGTACTTTATATTTTTGAGCGACGGCGGGGACCCCAAACGTCGCGGGCCCGGGATAACTTACCCCACTTACCCTCCCCTCTCGACAGGCCTGATTTGGGCTTAAAACGGTCTGGTCACTCTGGTGTGGCTAAGGCGTCCAGCAGCGCGATTAACAATAGAACGAATGATGAAAAGGATAATCATTATGATTATGACGAGAGACGGCAGAGAGGCGATCAGCCTGGCCAGCCAATCAACCACTTGAACAGAGTACCAGCCTAGGTACCCCGCCCGCGGACTACCTGCATACTCACAGACCACTGAATCATACCCACTGAAGGCCGCCAGCACTGTGAGCAGCAGCCACTGCAGAGCAATGGCCAGCCCCCGGTAGCTACTACAACTACTACTACACTGGCTACCAAGGCTCGCCCAGTAACCCCCACGACGACAGACGAAGCACTGGTCCGCCGTGAAAACGAGGCACAGCAGAGTTACCACTCCAGACCGAATGGTGGGCACGTGTTCCAGCAAAGTCGATGATGTACAGACTATGAAATTCTGCACCTGGACACAAGCGGGAAAAAATTCAGTTAAAATTTTATCGATGAATGAATGAATAAATAAATAATACAATTACGTAGTGGTAAGAGAAAAAGAGGAGCCACCCCCCCAAAAAAAATAAGGCTGTTGGAAAACTGTCGGAAAATTATCGTCCAAAACAACATATAGTGCTAAAAACCGCCATTTTGTGAAAATTTAAAAGCAAAATAGAAATTCCGAGCAACCATAGTTTCCTGTGTCATGGAAGTTTAAAGCCGCCTGTCGGAATTTTCAGGATCTGTCGCCAAACTGCAACTTCCTGCCCCGTCTACTATTTTAACCAACGACGCAGCTAAAATGAATAAATGAATGAATCAACTAGAAAAGCAGTCAGAGATCGCAAACCTCCGCCAACACCATGTTGTTCGCCAGGTGGCATTACCATATTTGGCAGCAAAGTCCCCTTATCTGCCAATGGTAAAAAATCCGAAAACCAGAATCCAGGATTCCTTCCGGATCACCCCCACAATTGAATCACTTGTTGTTTTTGCCATTTCCCTACATTCCCTGAAAATTTCAGAAAGATTCTTCCATAACTTTTTGAGTTATCTTGCTAACACACAGACAAACAAACTCTGGCAAAAACATAACTTCTTTGGCGGAGGTAATAATGCTAATCAATCAATCAGTTGATTTATCGGCCATGTTTAATACAGGCAAATAAGTAAAGAATAACAAATTACAGAAGTAATTCGGTAAAAGGCAACCGACTGATCCTGCCACCTGGTGAATCAAGTGCAAGTTTTGGTTCGGGGGTTCAACGTTCGACCCCAAATTTCCCCTTCCCCTGCCCATCAGGGATTGCCGCCTAAAAACACAACGTGTCAATGGACCCCACAAATGTATAGGGTAAACGAATATGACAGACACACAGATAACGTATATACAGCGAAATGGGTAGCTATAGGCGAAATTGCTTAGTGGGTCGCCTTGTGTCTACTATGGCTACTGCTACTACTAGTGCTATACACGTACCATTATAACGGTCATCCAGCCAATGTCAGCGAGTGGAGAATTAAAGTAGCTGGTGAAAGGTTTGATAATCAGTGACTGGACCATGACAACACTGTGACTGGAAACACTTCTCAGTCCTTCTGGAGTTGAATCATCCACTTCAAACTCATCCTTGTCTCCTTCGCAGACACACAAAAATACGCGCATCGTGCATGTACACTGGAAGCGATTAAGTGTTGCAGAAGGGTAGTGCTTGCGCCAGTTAGAAACTGAACAGCGGTCAGAATTTTTTTGTTTATCTTGCATCCATGATCGTTGGTTTCCTAGGCGGTTCTAGCCTAGTTCTGAAGGTACAATGGCGGCCTAGCCTCGAGTTGGAGGTTCCACAGCATCCCCAGATTTCAGCTCAGCACCCCCTGTTTCGCGGTGTCAGAGCGTCATCATTGGTGGACTTAATTGCTGGTTGACGAAAATAAACGAAATCTTTCGACAGGTCTTGGCTCTGCCCAAACCCTGCTAGACCTATACACGGTGTTTCATAAAAAGGACCCCTTTTTGTTAGTCCGCCCGTAAGCGATAGCTTGCGGAAGCGGACTTAAGTTTTACTGCAGATGTTTTTTTTGTCCTCGCGAGATCTCCGAGACGGATTTTTATTCCGTCTACCGCGATTCCTCCTGCGTTAGGCGAAACAAGTCCGGTGAAGTTTGGTCCAGTGACCTTGAAGATCTCAATGTTGAATCGTACCCACCCAAAGTGCATTTTTCGGAAGACTATTTCGGCCCCTAGGGGGTGCTGCGCCCCCAAATTTTTACACGCGCTAGAAAATGACCAAGTCTTACTAGTGCACCCTCACCTGGGACGGGGCCCCCTTACAACTTTTTTCAAAGGGGGGTCAAAAATTGGCTTAAAATGCAATAAATGAGCCATTATAACTTCGGAGTTAGGGGGTGTAGCCCGATGAAACTTTGGCACTTGACGTGCCTCTAGGTGGGGGTGTTAACGCAAGTACGAAATTTGGGGGCACCGCCCCCCTTAAAATTTGGGAAGGCAAAAAACGTCCAAAATTTAGTACGTTTTACGACAACTTTCGAGTTTGACCGCAAATATCTCTAAACTG
>Ga0209367_1009780_pt1 | contig 12947 bp, 10 predicted proteins | sample WorMetLIZISLAND2_FD_187412 | JGI IMG/M metagenome (GOLD analysis project Ga0209367, IMG submission 187412) | Marine gutless worms symbiont microbial communities from Max Planck institute for Marine Microbiology, Germany - Olavius geniculatus... ... | reverse complement strand
CTCCCCCTCCATCCACCATTTGTCTCCCTTTTCTCCCTACTCCCCTTCCCTATGCTTTATCCCCCTTTTCCTCTGTTTCCCCTCCTTTTCTCGCTGTCAAGTGAGAAATAGGCAAAAGTTTTTTGATAGTGCCCAGTGAAAAATAAAGGGGGAAAGTTTTGATCCGTGCCTGTAACAAAACTTCCCCCTATTTTTCACTAGGCACAAGCTGCGCCCAACAAATCTAGGTCATACGCAGTGGCCAATACGCCCACATTCTTCTTTGAAGCAAAATGTAGATATCATAAAAATACATAAAAGAAAAAAATGTAAACAGAAACACTGCATTCAGCTACATGGGAGCTTTAGCCTTCAGCGAGGCTTTGCACCCAAAAACATTGACCATGCCCCTAGACCCTACTGCAGCGATACTACAACAACATCGTTGTCCACCAGTTGTCACTACTACAAGTTGTCATCATTGCAGCTGCGATATTACAACGCATTTCTGTAATACTACAACAAAAATGACACGTTGTCATCATTGCGCCCGTGGTATCCAGGCAGCGTGTTGTCGCTGTCAACCAGTTGTCACTGTTTGTCGTTGTCCAAGGCTGCTATCAGTTAAGTTACTACTACAACTTGTCGTTGTAGCGGCTGTGATACTACGACACGTTGTCGTCGTTGCGCCCGTGGTATCCAGGCAGCGTGTCGCTGTCCACCAGTTGTCGTTGCTCGTTGTCGTCGTTATCGTCGTCATCCGAGGGTGCTATCTTGTACTCCGACCTCAGTGTGGAACTCCGGCTGGTCGTGGGGTACTCGGGGGGTGGAGGAGGTCCCCCAGTGTTGGCGTCGTCCCCCCCACGGCGTAGTTTCAGCGTGGAAGCCGGAGTGTCATTGTCGTTGTCTTCGTCGTTGTCGTTGCTGTCGTCCTTGTTGTCATTTTCATTGTCGAGCAGCTCGTCAGCAAAGATGACCGGGATACCTTCATCAACAATGACAGCATAACTAGTCATTGCAATCCCAGGATCCCAAATCCCAGGATCCAATCCCTATCCCCATAACTTGCACCCCGTGATAAATGGGGGAGTTTTGTTAATGGTGTGTGCAAAATTGCTATTGCCAAAAGTACTGTTTTTAGCTCACAATGCACCTCAAACCGTTTGCAGCACTGCACCCACAAACGCCCTAGCTGGACTAAGGGTGCATGGCCACCAAGAAGGGGGGGAATAATGAAATGCAACAGGAAGGAGAAAAGGGCAGAAAGGAAAAAAGGAAAAGTTAGTGAAAAAGAGGATAAAAAATACGAAAGAAGAGTGGAAAAAATGGAGTGGGAAGAAAGGGGAAAGTGGGAAAAAGGGGAAACTTACGAGCAATTTCAACTTGAGATTTGAGGGGATAAAAGCCCCTTCCCTGCACTGCCAGTGCCCCAATCCCAGGTTTTAGAAATTATCAAAAAAATTGACTGATAGATGATAAAATAACAGTTGCAACCGTCTAATGAAATATCTGAAGAAGATCTTGCCATGAACTGTAAGTGACCATGACAGTCCCAGTCACTGTCAAGTCCCTAACAGCTTACTTATTTTCCTGTCGAACATCCTATGCACGATATAAATCAAGCACGGCTACTGCAGAGATACTTAAATAACAAAAAATCTGTAAGCCAGATGCCGGAACAGAGAAATCTATCCCAGGATTGATATCATTACACATAATGTAAGAAAAAGCAACAACAACGAATCAAAAGCTAAGGCAGCTACAGGGAAGGACTAATGCTCGTAATCAGATACAGATAAAGACAATAAACATATTAGAAATGTACAGCAATGAAACCAATGACCCAGTATAACAGAATAAAACAGATACTATATATAATGACCTTTGTTGGCACAACTCAGTTCGTCGTCAGCAGCATGTCTTTGTTTAAGATGACGACGACGTCGACAACAACAGATACAGATGATAATGACCAATACGATCAACATCACTGAAATACATCATACATTATATGATAAACAGACAATGATTGATAATTATAAGCACCAGCAGCAACATTACAATGGACAATATAATACAATATTCTTTTAATACATTCGTAGACTATGCACCACATAGTAGACCTGGCAACCAAAGCTGAAGCTGTAAAAGCTCAGCCACAAAATGTTTGAGTCGAGCTAAGCCGAGAACATTTTTCTTCCAAGTTTTTGTCAGTAGGTCCTAATTTTCGTCCAGCCCAAGAGATCAGCTGTTCAGTCCGGTACAGGTAGTTATGCAGCCTATTATGCAAGTCTGTAATCAAAGTCTGACTTTTTTGGCCAAAGCTACCAAGGAACTCAGCATATCTTCAGCAAACCAAAAACTGTGGAAAATCTCCCGGTACGGATTCCGTTTGAAGACGTTAGCTATATTTTGCAGCTTGAGCTGGTTGGTGAGCTGAAACAAAATGCCGAACTGGAAAATCTTGAGTGAGTGACTGGCAAGTCTACTACAAAGATCACATATAAAGGTCACAAGTAGAGCAAACACATAACTGCGGCGGATGACAGTACTGTACAATCTACAACGTAAACACAATTATTACACCAATATTAATACAATCTGTAGGCTGCAGGCTAGCGGCAAAGTAGAATGAAATATATGATTGCACAATTAAGAAAATATTGAAATCAAATACATAATGCACAGAAAATGACTAATAAAATGTCCTTGAATAGCATGATTCTAGTTAGTAAGTTTTTTTTATAATCATCAGTTCTGACTCATGTGACCTCAGACTTGAAGTTTCAGACATGCATAGATCTTTGGTAGTGGATCTTGGACCTACTACCACAAGCCAGGGTCACTATCAACTGGTCACTACTTGGATGGATGGCTGACACATCTGCGGACAGGTAAACCATCTCAGTATATAACCAGTAGCAAGGTCAACTCAGCCTACTATCCCCCCGGGGTAGGTAAATCACATACCAGCCTGTCCGGCTGGGTCAAAGTGCAGCGTGTTCACCTGTGTCAAGTGGCAGCTAACACTGTGTGATCCCACATGGCAGGTGACACTCAGTAGCTCTGAGATGGGTTTTGTATGAAAGTTATGCGACTTAAACATGTAACCATTAATTATTAACCATAAACCATTAATGTAATTGATTGTTGGGCGAACCTGCTATGAGAGACAAAGCGATAATGACAATGAGCAGGAGCAGGTCGTCGTCCGTGTCTATCAGTCGTCCACTGACTACTGGTCCAGGCCCGCGGTCACGGCCATCCTCACGGGTTGTAGTGGGCAGTGCACATGGTCCTAGCAAAGTCACATGTGCAGACTGCAGCTGGTACGGCCTCATTCGCTCACGGAACTCCGCGTTAATTCCACCGGGCTCCTCCGGCGAGATAAGCCGATCCGACAGCTATACAATGCAATGTACAATATTCGTTCAATACAATCACAGACAGCAACGATGTGGCCGGGGGAAAGCGGAGCAATTCTCCCCTCCCCCAAAATATTTTGGCCTGTCAAAAAATCTGCTCGCTGTCTGAAAGTTTTTTGTCTGAAAATGCAAAATTTGGAACTTAAAAACCCACATTAGTGGTCAATCAAAGAGCAAAAATTAAATTTTGAAAACCCCGAATCTTCTCTGTTAGAAATTTGCATTTGTCTGTCTAAGAAAATTGTAACTTGCAGCCTCCTTTTAACCCACAACACACACCGCCGCCGATGAAAGACAGACCTCTACAAGTCTGCCTGGTAAATGGTGAAATACAATTTTAACATAATTACAATCGTTAAATATTTTTTAAAATGCACAGTGGAATAAAATGACCAGCAGGTGTCTTTGCAAAAGCATTATTCTAGTTAGAAATTTCTTATTATCGGTTTTGACACACAACAAGTGGTTGTGAAGAAAATTTAAAATAAAATATTAAAATGAAACACATAGTGTAATAAAAAGACTAATAAAATGAGGAATTAAGCAGTTAGAAAGTTCTCAATGTTATCAGTTCTGAAGTTCACCTCATTTATCTGTTGCTGAGGACAAGTGTCCGTGGTCGGCTCTGTACGCAAGGAATTGTTGGTCCACGAAAACTTCACCGAGCCCGATGCAATCTCAGTGATGGTCATTAGTGAGGCGTCCTGATCACCATACGCCCGAGCGATCTGACCAGTTAGATTTATCCGACGATCAACCTGTATGTTACAAACACACCCTGTATATATATACACTCATTATACAAGATGGTGTATAAACAATCAACCTCTACATAGCCAAGCACATCCTGTATGTAGCCAAGTTTATTCTCAGGTCAACCTATACATAGCAACACACCTATCGTTAAATGACTAACCCACCTCAGAGCTACAGAGCATCATCTGCCATATGGGATCAAACGGTGTTACCTACCGTCCAACACACCCCATGTTAAGCCATGCCAGACTCAATTTACCTATCTCAGAAGGACAAAAGGCTGAGTTGACCTTAGTGTTGGTTATATACCGAGATGGTTTACCGGTCAACAGACAGTCAGTCACCCATAGTGACCTGACGAGGAGTTGAACCTACGACCTCTTGATGGCAAGTCCACCAATATACAAGCCACCTTGACAAGAGATTATGTACGTAGTGGGCCAAAAACCTGGACCCATTTGAGCATTCATAACTCAAACATTCTGTAAATACCACAGTTATCAATGCTGACATAGGTCTGGTTTTTTGGACCTCCCTTCATAATACTGTAGCGTATAACCTTGTAGCTGAACTGTCTGTAGTCCAGGTCCAGAACTATGCTGAACTCATGACTAATATCTCCCAGCTCTGCGGGGGACACATAGACGTCAAAAGCCATCTTAGCCAGTCGTCCTTTGCTATCAGCCGCCGCCAACTTATACCGGTGTGTTCCCACACTCTACACACACAATGAAACACTCTTTATATTTATTTATGTTATTTATTAATATTTATTCTGTAAGACAATATTAAAACAAGTAAGAAGTAGTGAGAGCACATATCTCAGCCAGACGTCCGCTGCTCTCACTCTCAGCGGCTTATAGGACATGGCTACGACGAAACACAATTTATAACAAGTAAAGCAGCATCACGGTTTGAATAAGAACAAGCTAGCTTCTCATGCAGAGCAGAAAACTGTCATACTTTAAGTACTTACTTACTTAAATTGGGTACGTGAAAGAGCCCTGGCAGTGAACATACTTTAAAGCATTTTTCCACCCCCAAAACTGATCTGGTGACACTATTTTGTTTGTTATAATTTTCCCTTGAGGTTGCACAGAATTCCCTGACTAAGTCTGCGTTCACATAGACACGAGTACGAGTACAAGTCTGTGTTTCTGTTTATGGCCAGTAGAAACTTCACTCATACGAGCGGAGTGGAGCGTTCACGGTCACTTGTACAAGCACATAACTCAACGCGTGTCGGCCATATTGAATGAAATCGAATCGAAGAAATGCTTCGCCATTAAAACAACAACATTCCATTACATCGCTAACAATTTTACTAATCGCGCACCTCTAACGATAAACAATTTTACAATGACGTCAGTTCTGACGTCATATATGTGCCACAGCTTTTATAAATTATTATTAGTGCTATTTACAGGCAGTTTACTTCGCATGAGTTGAATAAAAACATGATGTGCACAGAAACTATTTGTACGAGTGAAATTTACAGGTAACCCATACTCGTATGTATGTGAACGACCGACGTTGAAATGCAGGCGAACTCGTGTTTACCGGAACTCATATACGGGAACCCGTACAGTGCTGGACTCATACTCGTGTTTGTGTGAACACAGTCTAATTCCCAGAGTTTTCCAGGTTCAGAGAATTCGCAGGTTTCTTAGGCTGGTGACCGCCCTGATGGACTGTCCTGGCTGACCTGACTGAGTGGAAGTCCATAGAGAGTCCTGGCAGAGCGGTTGAGTTGAATCCAGGAGCTTGGAACAACTGAATGTTCATCGTCAAAAGTCTGGAACAGCAGCTGAAGGTTGCGAGTGTCTCCATCCTCCGGGTCATGGAAAGTGTTGTCTGGGATAGCATACTCCAGCACTGAACCCACCGAAGCCTGTATGCACAGATATACACTACAATACATTTGATTCACTCTGTATCTAGAGAGTGGGCCATAAAAAACCATCCTCCCACATGTCAGCTAATTATGTCTTCCAAGAGTAACGTACATTCAAAGTGAATAACGCACGTTGAAATATAATCAATTGTGCATAACATGTGCAAATTTCGTGCAAATATTTTCAATAATTTTGTAATAGGATAAAATAAATAAAAGCAACCCAACTCTACAGGAAACACAATGGGGAAGACAGTGTAACCTCATTTAACGTACGAAGATAAAGCGTCGATTAAACTCGTTCGCCAACAACAGGGATAGGGCGCTAAATGCATTTGTAAAGAGTTTCCTAGCAAGAATTGGGTGGTTAGTTCGATTATAGATCTTCTGCTCAAAATTGACAAAACGAACTCAATTTCTCGAAAAGTCGGCAGTGGATGGAAGCGGACTGTCCGAACAACACAGAATATCCAGTGTGTATGGAGCTGATATGCAGCCAGGAAGGCAACCCTGGGTCCAGCAAAATTCCGAGAGAGATTCAGAAGGGAACATTAAACAGTTGTTTACTTGACTGTCTTGTTGTTGTATGAAGTTATCGCTGTTTTACTTAGACATACACGCAAGCACCTGTTTCCATTTGTGTTTTACCATTGTGACATAATACAGTTGGGGTGCTTTGATTCTATTGTATTATTTGTTAATAACATTATGACATACTCATTAGGTTTTGACATCAATATGTGCAGAAAAGACCAGCAATTTATGTGGTGTGTCATTTTGTCCATACAAACAAATGCAGTAGCATTTTAAACAGAATAATATAGGGGACGGTTTTTTATGGCCCACCCTGTACACTGTCACAAAAAACTGTGCCACTATTATTTTTTGAACGACTCAGTAAAACATTAGCCAATTTTGATAATTATTGGCTTGCAAAATCACAAAACAACTTCACATCAATAACTGCAGTTTTAACCATCTCACCTTAATACTGTCAGTACACTACCTTGTGAAATGCAGAAGTCGTAGTTTGACTGTTCACAACAATGAATTCATACTGGATAGCGCATGTATTGCTTTAGAAAATCACTGAGACCATACATCATTGAAAATCTGTAATTCATTTAACACTAACTGTGTTCATTTTAAGATCGTACGTCGACGAACTCAAATGATGCATCAGCAAGTGAGCTGCTCTGAGTTGCATGTTACTAAATGTGCTGTTGGTGAGCAGCGTCAACGTCCACCATTACTGCGTTCATGCTGGAGGAGAACATTTTGAGACATTTTGCTGTAAGAAAGATGATGTGATGTGACAAGTGTGACTTTTTAAGAGACAATAACTGTTACTCGTGTTTGTTGCTATTCAGTAATTCATTTTTGAGTAGACACATGTGGTACCCTGTATGAATTTATTGTTGTAAATGGCTAAACTACGACTTCTGAATTTCACAAGGTAGTGTATCAACAGTATTAAGGTGAGGTAGCCAAAACTAAAGCCATTTATGTCAAGTTGTTTCGTGATTTTGCTTTCTAAAAATTATCAGAATCGGCTGATGTTTCATGGAGTTATTTAAAAAATTTTAAAATAGCACAAATTTTTTTGAGACACAGTACAGTGTTCACATTGTGGAGTAAGCCTCATAAGCCAAATAGCCTCAAAAAGGCCAATTTTTTCATCAATAGCTGACCCACTAAACACCACAATATTCCAGCACTTCGTTAATTTTACTAACCGCACACCTCTAATAGTGAACAAATAAACAATGATGTAATTTCTGATGTTACCTATGCATCATTATTTGTACAATAAATACAACATTATTCTAAGAAAAACCGACGGGTTTACTATGTTTTCAATGCAAATGTCAGTTAGGCAACAAAGCATCCTGAAAGTGACGTCATCAGTTACTCTGGCACGTTCGGGTGCATTCGGCTGGCACAACACATTTGTGATAGAATTACTTCCAAGTGATGTTTCCATTTCATTGGATCAGCATATTATTAATTAGTGTTACATTCTACACATATTCAGCCAATATCATTTTTTGGGGTGACTTGGCCTTTAACCTTTAACCATTTAACTGCCTATTCCTACATGGTTCTCCATATCATGTCTGTCAATCTGTCTGGGACAGCGTATAACAGCACTGCGCCACCATCGCCTGTGCGTCAAATACATCAGTACACTACATAATATTGAATATATTCAATACAATACAATATATTGGAATCATCTTATGCATGTGTTTCAGTCCTTGGGGTATGTGAACATGTCATCTGGGATAGCAATTAAATAAATAAGTAATCCATTTATTTGACAATGGTCAAATGTCATTGGCAATAACAGAAACTACATAGCCGTAAATTGCAAAACTGCCTGTGGGTACCAGCATGTACAGACGAACAGGCACAACAGAGATTCTGCCTACTGCTACACGGTTCTCATTGGCACGGTCTGTCTGTCTGTCTATTCCCTAGGTCAGCCAGTGAGTCAAACCAATGACCTAACCAAAATCCAACACCCTAACGACTACAATACCAAGCCACAACCAGGCAGAGGCTTAACCCTAATCCCAACCGTAAAACTTAACCCTAACCCTCACAACTAGCATTAAACTAGCATTAAAAGTATATTACAGCTGTGGACCTGAATTCGGCCGATAGGGCGGCTGACGTATGGTTTGCGGTTCTCGCCAAATGGCAGCAGTGGCGGCATGTAACTTATAGTAGTTGCTGAACCAGTTGTAGTTGCAGTAGTTGTTCTGTCGGCAGGGAGGCGTGGCGAAGGCGTCGACGAGGGACTTGTTGTTGTAGCTGTTGTTGTAATTGTTGACGTTTTAGTAACCGGAGGTATTGAAGGCTCCAGCTGTCCATCGGTCCATCCCACAGATGTGCTTTCTGCACATACATGGATTATTTACCTGATCTATACGTTACGCTATTCTATGTAAAAAAACGCAACTTCCCTTTCCGAGCCATAACACCTATAGGGTAGCAATGAGCGTCATTCCCATAGCCCTCAGCCAGACACCAGCTTACACTGCAAGACCACGAACATGGGGCTAGTGCATCACTCACTCAATCTTTACAGTAGCTCAGAAAAGTGTACGTGTAGTTGAAACTCTGTTGCACATACTGTGGTCAGATGGCGCCAGACCGCTCCATAAAGACGCTAAAGGGTTGAAAACTGTGTGTATAGCTCTCTATGAAAAATCCATCTCAGAGCTAAAGAGCATCACCTGCCATATGACATCACACAGCTCAAACTTACGAGTTTGTGACTGTAAGTCCAGCATCCATCCAAAACGTGTTTTTGAAGCAGCAGAAATGAAATGAACTTTGCTGTGACTCTCATCTGAATTCTTTTGGTTTCTGTGAGGTGTAAACACATCTTAACCATAACGCCAGGCAGCCAGCTGTTAGTCTATCAGCAATTCTACTAGCTCAGAGAATGATAGTTAAACAGTGCATTCTCTAATAACTGAAAAGCCATAGAAATCCCCAAACCCATCAAGTTTGCCCTTTCTACAAAAACTGGTTTAGTACAAAAAAACCAAAACCCAATAAAACCCCAGAAAACCACCAGTTTTGGCTTATTAAAACACCTGGGGCTGGGGTTTTTGCAACTCTGACAGGAACACGCTTATACATACCGTGGTGAGGTGGCATCTGGTCGGTTGGTCCTTGCACAGTGACACTAGGCAAGTAGGTGGCCGTCGGTTCCACGACAGTGACAGTCGTGGTCGGCAGATCAGGGCGCCATGTTGGTCTAACAATAGGAGGTAGCGGCGTGGCTGTGGCGTGCGTATGCGGCCACACGCCAGCATGCCCACTGCGACGTTGACCACGACGGTTATTGGTCACATACCAGCCAACGACTGGGTGGCCCAACGCATGCCTTATTCTACCGTCACCTGCATAAAACCATTAGCTTTTCGATAATACACGTACCACATTCTCAAAACTGTCCTAAGACATTTTCCAATGATCTTTCTATGTAAAAGGATTTAAAAGTTTAAGAATGTGCATCTATTTTGTTGTCCATTTTTCAACTGCCCGCAGTAAAATTGCTTGAAGTGTTGGCCCACTATGCGAACACAGGCAAGGAAACACTTTCTCCATTCATTGACAGCAGTATCGATAATGTTCTGCTCCAGTCCAATCCAGGCTGTACCAGTCGCTTCTTGACTTGACAAACATTACTGAACTTCATCTGGTGGACACACTGCTGCACGACAGTCAAACCTTGTAACAGACTGGCTGTTGGGGCCCACAGGTTAGAATAGATGGAATTTATCGACGTTTTATCATTCATTTTAACACGTATTAAGCTTCATCTGATTTTCCCAGGTAGTGCAAAAGCATACACTGGGTGAGGTGGGAAACAGAATGGTCATTTGATGGCATGTTGTGTCAGGAATATTCGTACCAAAAATTATCAAAATCTGACAATTGGTTTTCAAGTTACAGTCAAAAATGTCGGGGATGTTTTTTTGAGACACAGTGTAGATTGGATTAGATTAGATTAGAATCCCTATACTCAATATAACCTGCAGCGGTCTCCAGTTGTTCCAGTGAAGGCATGAGCTCGGAGCGGACGTTTCCACAGCCGACGTCCCACTGGACCAGTAATCCAGGGTGATGAGGTCTGGCCCGGACTCCTAGGTCGCCAGGCCCTGCGGCCAGCGCATCCGCCACGTCCATCAGAGGCCTGTCATTGGCTGGAGCTTGAAGGCGTAACAATGAAGTCGACAGCTGGAACTCTGTCCCGATGTCACGGATCAACTGCACCCTACAGTAAGCAAGTAAAATAACTTTGTCTATAACCTTTATGTCAAACACATCGCAGAGCTACGAAGCATCACCTGCCATAAAGGATCACAGTGTTACCTGCCACCCGACACAGGTGAATGCTCCGCCAACACTCCAGCCAGTTTCTTTGTCATGCAGGATGTCAAAAATTACTAAAATCGACCAATGTGCCATGGAGTTATCCAACAAATAAGTGGCATGTTTTTGAGACATGGTGTATACTTAGAAAAATGCATGAAGCATTGGAGAAATTGTGGTAAACTGATTCACATCACCTCTCGCGGCCAGTCAGCCATTGTTCGTCGGCGTCCAATACCAGTGTAGCAGTGGTCACTGACGACACTGAAGGACACTGGACTGGACTGATCATGACTCCGGGGATTTCCGCTCCGGGGCTTTCCACGTTGTCTTCCACGGCATTGATGCTGTGGTCGGTGCGCGTATAGCCGCGTGCATAGCTTGACAGTGGCTTGTCTGCCACGACCCTCAGTACAAACTGGTCTGTCATGGGCTGACCACCACGATCACTGCACACCTACATGACACAAGAACCATGATACACTGGCTGAGATGCACAGAAACGCACATTGTGGCTTGTCTGTCATCACTCTAAGTACAAGGGTATCTTCATTCGGTTTCACATCTGGTTATCTCCAAAAGCGAGGCAGAAAAAACTGCCATTGAAAACACACTAGCATAAAATGTCAGCTCAGAATCATGCAAGGTCAACACCTGTAGAACATCAACACCATGAAACACTGCCAGAAACACAAAGACAGACTATGGGTTGTCGGTCCACAAATCTACCACATGGGCTCACAACCAAACATTAAATTGCCCAAAGTTTGCATCAAGCTGACAAGTTACGGTAGGCTTAGGTCCCGTTTTTCCATGCACATTTTGATGGCCGATCAAATTGATCTTCGATCAACTTTGGTACTCGCCAATTAGCGACTGATCGTCCATCAAATGTCCCTTCAAGCTGATGGCCGAATATTGGCGGATCAAGTCAATTATATTTGGCGGATCAAGTCAGATAATTGACGATTAAACGTGGCAATCTACAGTTCGTTGCTTATTCGCACCAGAAATGTCACTTCACTTCGCCGGTCAGAACGGCAATTCACACATTAAAATAAAGTTCCAGGCATGGCGATCAGTCACTACCCATTAATTCATACTGTGCATAGTGTTTTGTGGAAAAATAAAATGGACAGATGCTTCCATATTGATTTGCGATAGAACATTTGACAGCAGACGATGTAGACAGTATCGTTGATATCGTTGCTATGACGACGTTCACTGCTTATGGCGTCCACTCGCAGCGCACGCCCATTAGCACAACACCGCAAATTGAGATCACTGTCAGCCAATCAGATTGGCATAAAGTAGGCTCAGTTGACGACAGATCAGCTAATCGCCGATCACGTAACTGGAGATCGAAAATCCATGGAAAAATGAAACACAGTTGATCGACGATCAATTCTGAACATAAGTTAATCGGAGATCAGTAAATCGGAAATCAAATTTGATTTGATTGGCGATGGAAAAACCGGACCTTAGTGATTTGCAGTATTACCTGTTTTAGGAACCAGAACACGACTCCAATTACCCTGACCCAGCTTTAACTTCTAATGAAGTTTTAAAAAACAGACAAAGCAGTGCATGACAGGTATGACGGGCGTCAACTGTCCACTGCGTCCCACCAACTAATTTGTAGCCTGTTGGAAAACTGTTTTCTCTGTATACTTCTCATCCAAGAATTTCTCTTCAAAAATGCAATATTTTGAGCTGCACAAAAAGCTGGATGCAAAAACAACATTATTTTTAGAAAGGGAGAGACAAATGTTCAAGAACTGCTCTCAACTGAAGAAAAAAGTGAGAAATAACCATGATGACATAATCGTTGCCGACGTCAGCGTCCGTAGCGACGCCGTCCAATAGCGATGCGTCCGCATTCCAGACCAACCAATCAGGAAGCCGATGCCGCTGCCCGCTCTCAAGCACCTGCAAGTAACGTAACGTATCAACAGCTACTTTATCAGACATGAAACCTTCTAAAATTCTGATTTAAGCAG
>Ga0209367_1009778_pt1 | contig 12948 bp, 7 predicted proteins | sample WorMetLIZISLAND2_FD_187412 | JGI IMG/M metagenome (GOLD analysis project Ga0209367, IMG submission 187412) | Marine gutless worms symbiont microbial communities from Max Planck institute for Marine Microbiology, Germany - Olavius geniculatus... ... | reverse complement strand
TCATTGTTACGTCATATTGTGTTTATTTACTTTGTTTACCAGTAATAATTTTTAGAATAAATTGTTTGATATGGGCAGAATAACAAAGGATGATCGCTGTTTGGTCATGGGCTTACGAACTGAGAACTGTTTTGCTAGGTAATGTGATCACACAATAAAAGTGCGGTGGGTGGAAGAACTTCACGTTTACGCGCCATAAATTTCTGCTTGTAACAGTGAAAGAGTGATTAAAATCGGTGCTGAATTACCAAAGTTATCCCCAAAATAAAACTGGGTATCCGTTTTTTTCTTTGGAACACCCTGTATACGGCGTTTACATTTCAGTTTGTTGTAACAGTTTATATGCGATGATTTCTTCCGCAATGTCTAAACCGCTGATTTCATAGACGTAGTCACTCGGGTAAGTTCAGCTCGGTCTGGCCATCCCTGAGTGGGTAGACGCAATGAATGTTAGCGAAAGCTGTGACATGAACGGGCAGTGTCCGATCATCATGTCGTTTTACCGCCGTAGGTCTTCGAGTTTGGAACGGTCTGCCGTCTGCACTGCGAGTTCCAGACATTGCTAGCAAAACTTGCAGAAAATGATTGAAATAGTTTCTGCATGTTTGACACGCAAGCATGAACCGCTAATGCATTTGCGGCATTGTTCAATCGCGAACTTGCGCTTTATAGATGTCCTTAATAATAGTAATAATAATCTGTGATAAGGCAATGTAAACTGTGTCTAGCTGAGGGCTAAGGAAACGGAGATTAGCGCCGTACTGTATAGGTGTTGTGGCTCGGGAATACGTTACGATTTTTACGCGCGAAAGCAGCTATACTGCTATTAGCGCGTCTTAGCCATCGCAATTCTGTCCGTCCGTCCGTCTGTCTGTCACACGGGTGGATCAGTCAAAAACGGTGCAAGCTAGAATTACCAAATCTTCACCATCGGCTGTTCGGAAGACTCTAGTTTTAGGAACCGTTAAGCTTTTCCATAAATTCGAAGGGGGTCACCCCGAACGAGGGCGCTAAATGAGAGGGGGTGGGCAGAATTTGCAATTTTTGGCCAATAAGTCGCTGTATCTCAGTAACGGTGCGAGATAGGGCTTAAATTACTATTAATCACTAATAGGAAGTTGTACACTGGCTCTCGATTGCCACCGATTTCAATGACCTTGGATGACTTTGAACGCTCAAATAGGGGCTTTGTGGATTTTTTTGGCGATTTTAGGCTGCGAGACACTTTTCAAGAGCGAATTGCGCTGAAACCAATTGAGATAGACATAGACAAGCTGCATATAAAATTTTTAGCATTGAACGTAGATTTCGACGGTTTAAGTCTCGATTTTCTAGATTTAAGGAAACCTGCGCACGAGGGCATCAAAGAGCGGTACCCCCATAAAAGTCGTTATTTTACCGTTGTTGGCCAGTCTTTCGTAAAAACAGCTGGAGATAAACTGACAGTTTGCGAACAGGAACTGCTATAGGCTTTCGCGCGTCTCGTGAGCCTTAGCTCAAATTTCTTGTTTATGCATAGCGGCAAAGGCGTCGAAAGTTTGCATTCGCGCAAGTGGAGTGGACGCGTTAATGCGACCAGTGCATTATCCGGCTGTCATCTACAGCGAAATGCCACGGCTATGCGACGACGAACGCGATCGTACCTGCTCGCTCTGATTTAAATGCACCGAACATCGTAGTCCCCCAACGTATAATCGATCGCGTCGTAGGCTAATTTTGGAACGTATATAGTTTTCGTGAGGTATAATAGCGTTTTCTTAACGCAGTTACAGTGTTCGCGCTGACCGCCTATTGGTGCACGCGCTAGGGTTGGTAGCTAAGTAGATTTGACTGCCACTAAAGAGTGCAGTGCGTACTACTGGCGATCTTCAGCAGCGTGAATGATTTTTATCAACAGCTGTATGTATGTGTATAAGTTACTTTTAATTGACGAATGACAATCGCCGAGGTATTACGATTTGTAGAACTTTGCTGGATTTTAGTCATACTCATAGGTCAAGGTCGCGTGGGGTTTTTTGTGGTTTGTCTGCATGATATCCGCGGGCAGTACTTAGCGTTGAGCGACAGTTTTACTTGTTAAAGAAAGCCTTTGCAATAAAATTTTTCGTAAATAGTTGAACATTAAAAACAAATTTATGTGTATTTGCGTACGTGCTAAAACTACTCGGTGTAAAAGGTGATGCCGACGGTGTCAGGTGGTTTATAAGCTATTGCGTAGTTGCTGTCTTGCTGAGATATTGCGGGTCAAACGCCACCACGCAAAAGCTATCATACATTTGGTCAACGATTGCCGGGTCGAGCACCGTTTGTATGAGGTTATTAATTTACGGACGGCAGAGTAAACAGTACACCCGCCGACCCACCCAGCCTGTGCGCCACCGGCCCGCGAACTGTAAAATATTAGTCCTTCTCGGCCCAGGCAAATGAAAACTGCTGGTGACATCACAGCCTGACTTCCGCTGACGTCATCGTCAGGGGTGTCGTAGCTTCCGGTTTGGGTCACGTGACCCGGCGCGACAGCGGTTAATTCCGCTGCAACCGGCACTAAGTGGTGCTACATTCGTCGTGGAATTGACTCGGACGGCAATATTCGTCTCATCGTCGCATTACCAGTAACTGTGGCCACGCACGGTGTAGAGAAAGAGATAATAGCCTTCTGACCATTTGCCCACTGCCGTATATTGATTATTGCGCTGACAGCATCTGCGTCCGTGTACAACGCCGCTACATGAAAAACGCCGCTATTAATGCCAAGTGCTGTGTTATTATTGTCATGTTATGATCATCGTTATCATCGTCATTTAGTTACCGTCGGTGTAAGTAGTCAAACAAAAAAGGAGTTTATATCACAGTTTCCTTGCAAAGACAGTTTTAAGTGTCTGCTGAAATGTTATCTGTTTGCTACAGCATATAGAGCACATTAGAGACATTTTTGCTGATATGAACAATGAACAAAGTTGAGGCAATAAAATAGTTTGGCTTTCTGATCATTTTCGATGCCGTTAGGCGGAGCCACATAAGAGACTGCAGTGAAAGTTTTTGCCGGCTGTCCATTAGCTTGCGTTATACGTTTCATTCGAACAGATTTAGTTTCCGGGCGTATACATTTGAAAAGTTAAAAGTATCGCACCAACACTATCTAGGCTATAATATCATTGCAATATCGCCTTGCCGTGAAGCTTGTGTAGGCGTCTTGCTTTGGCAAAGACAGCTGCAACTCAGCACATTAAAACCCCGTGGACAAGTAGGTATTACGGCCGCCATTCGTTTTCAATTTCTCGACATTTAATACCAGAGAGGCTTGCTTTTAGTAACGCGAAACTAACATCGGAAGTGGATTTTCGAGTGAACATTTATTCACGCCAATCAGGTGCCGTTATGCAGAAAGCACAACGTTTTTAACAAGAATTATAGACGCACAGACGGACTTACCGGACAACGTCGCTGATGGTTACAGCCGGATGCCGCCTAAAACTCGCATTTTTAATCAGGCTGACAAGTCCGGCTGGTCGTCAAGAATTATAGGCCTAGTTGACAAACATTTTGTAGCAGGTGACACGCTGTACATTTTAATGCCAGCGAATTGAGCGAAGCACGAATATTTTTCTTTTACTGTTTGCGACTTGCGACGTTACGAACTGTCCAAAGCGCTAAATCGCGTTTTACCGCATTGTTCAACCAAGTTTTCATAACTGAGAATTAAAATGTGTACACTTCGACACGTCTCGTTCGGTCATTTTTTATTTTTGGCGAGGTGCTTCCGAAAACTCAGGGAGCAGCAGTTTCTGCGTTTGTCCGTTTAATGACTTTGTCACTCGACGGACGTCTTCGATTTTTTCACACGGCTTTGTAATGGCAGTGACAGACGAAGCGATTTATGGGCGGCGCAGCGAAACATTATGGTGGTGTCACACCCAGACATGCCTGGAGTGGAGAGATTGTGAAAAGCTGTTTTCGCTGATGCTTTTTTGTCAATGCCAGCTGACGCCTTCATCATTCACTCACTATTCGCAGCTAATCCCGTCGCCTAACTGTAGCCTATGCTTGCTTGCTCTTTCGTGCATTGCCAGACGCACCTTTTCCTATAATAATGCTGTAATAGTTCGCCATATTGCAACTTTTTCTTTACCGCTTCCGAACGGCGTTGTTAATTTTTTATTTTGTTGTTATTGTGATTAAATAATTATTGACCGATACTTAGGGATGGTTTTAGGCGGTCAAATCGTTTGTGAATCACAAAGTACAAAGATGCTAAAATGTATCAGATATTAAAAAATGCACCGTGAAAACAGTTGAGGAAATATCTTTTAATGCACGATTATTTTTGTTGGCTTGGGACGCTAAAATATGTAAGTTGGTACTAAATTGCTGGCGTGAAAAACACGTTATTCGGCTTCAGTATCGGTTTGGTTTATAGATTCGCTTCAAGCGCATCACCACTTCGGTAATGAATTATTTATTTATTACAGGAGGTTTGACGTTAATGCGCCAATTTCAATTTGCTACACGTTGCGGCCGCCGCGACGACGACATTTTATTGATTATTAATGATTTTATTCACGAATTCTTACATCACAAGTTGGATTGGTGTGGGTCCGGTGGTGCCACCTAGTAACATTGAGAGTGTTAGACAATACCTCCACTACAAAACACCCCACGATAACCTAGCCCCCTTCAGCGATAAATCCCACTCTACTAGTGAAATGTGTGCTAAATGATAGGCTCATAATTAATCTCGTTACCAAAAAATATAAATAATATCTGGCACAAACAAGGGTCTTGTGTCGAGAGTATACGTCGGAGAGAGATTGCGGTGAAAATCAGTAATCAGTAATGTAGATTAACGGATGCAGGTACAAAGTCCCTCTATATCCGTATCACGATATAACTGATTCTACTAATAACTTTTTTCGATAAACTCCGATCTGCCTGCGGTTCCAGTTAATCTGGCGGTCCAGTCATACATAACTTTCTGTTGTGTTCAAAATCTGTCAACTACCCAATTAGGTAAACTATTCCAGATATTAACTATTCGTGCTGAGAAAAATATTTTCTGAAACTATGAGTAAATGTTTGGTTGTGCAATTTAAATTTGTTACCTCTAGTTACTGAAGTATTATTGCAGTATAGTGTAGGTGCGACTTTTCCATCATAAATGTCATTCACAATGTTTAAAAATCTCAGTCATGTCCCCACGCAATCTTCTGTATTTTGGTTTATGTAAGTTTTAAAAAAAAATCAAGCGTTCTTTGTATGGTTATTTACGTAAGACGGTACGGTAATAACGAGTTTGGTAGCTCTCTTAAGTTATCGAGGAACGGGGTTATCCGTACCCCACTGCCCACTGCAGAGGGAACTGCACATTAAAGTTCTTCGGTCACGTCCAAGCTTTTATAGCACTAGGGAGATATTAAGCGACTGTTTCGCCGGCCATTTTCAAACGCAGGAGCCGCTGTCGCTGCACATTGAAATGGTCTGTCATGAGGAAGAAGTGTCCAATATCTTCTCTTGCGTTTCACAGACAGGAACAGCGAGTGCATTGGCATGGTGAGAAATAATCTTCGCTTCGTAACTTCTTGTCGATAGCGACATGTAGCCGGGGCCTTATTTAGTGTGCGGGCAACAAGTTTAACCCCCTTACTTTTCCCCAAAAATTTTGCAGTTTTTTTCAGTTGACAAATTGACAAAACAGCCACAGACGACTGAAAGGTGATGCCGCTAGATGCGTTTTAAGAGCCAAAAATGCGTAAAAAAAACTAAAAATGTGTCTGCGGCCTGGCTCCGCCCCAGATCCCGCTTCCCAGTCCCCTTAGCTAAGTTAGAGAAGACAGAATACGTGGAAAACGAAGGAAGGTGGGGAAAGAAAAACTGAAGGCAGGAAGAAAGAGCTACGGTACAGGGTAAAACAATGTCTAATCTCCTGAGATCAAAATTTTGTTTTGGTTTTTACGGCTTTGCGCATAGCGGTATATGATGCAAATGAGTCACCCAATAGGGGTGTGATTCACATGGACTATGGGTTAATCGGAATAATTTTCCCAGTCGCAGTGACTTCGCTACCTCTGATAGTTTCACACCGACTTTTGAGCCACTAAAAATTACACAGGGCTACTCCGCGCCATTAGTACAGGCCTACATACGATAAACAAATACGGTAGACATTGCGAGTATTTAGAATGTTTTGTCTGTGTTTTTTTTGTTTTGTGCGTGATTTTACACTTTCTTGTTCTCTTGTTTAACTGTGTAGTTTTTTTTCATGCAGGGCGACTGTAAAAGCAAATATGGCCTAGCATATTTTTGTCTGGTTTGACTGCAGTAACACTGTCTTGCAATTAATGCCAGTCATGATACAACGAATGTTTGATGGATTGATTTATTAATTAATCATTTTTATATTCCGCTTTGTCACAATTACGCATCAGTGTCAGTTCATATGCCTTCACTTTTTGGCGTTTTTACTATTCGCACGGCGTGTTGAAATGCCCTCAACACTTTTCGTCACCGCGACACGTAATAGCCATTCGCCGCAACTGCCGCAATGAATATCTAATCACTGACGTCTGGCGCCGTGGATTAGTGTTGGGCGAATACGTTACTTATGGATGTTAAGTATGTGCCCGACTCTGTGCACGGTGTCCATAGATAACGACGACGAAAAAAGTCGGAGAATACAGCTTATGGTCGTCGAAAGCGAGGCTTGCGAGTGAGTAGCGACGTATATTAAACGTCGTATAATGTCTGTCGCACTGGGCTTCTGGCAGCAGTACGGATCTAAGACAGTAATAGACAAAAACCAGCTTTTACTAAAGAGGGCCGACCGTACGCGGGTATCGGAAGACCAGCAAATGTGAATGCAGTGTTTTTTTTACTAATTTATGTAATTTTGCATCTAACGTAGTCGAAGGTCTCCTGGACGCATCGACTTACCGTTCAGCCACAATACCGCAAATATTGATGACAAAATGTATTAGGCGTAAGCGCATTAGAGATCTTTTTGAGTATATATAAATTATTGAGTATATAAAAATGTACACTTTACTTACTTGCTTACTTACCGCACGATTGGTAATCCAAGATCAATGATGTTCGTGTCATGTGAAAGGGCTTATGTGATTTTTTATTAGTGATTAATAGCAACCTTGGCCTTATCGCTTACCGTGTTCGACGTATGGCCAGCTTTTCGTTGAAAAACACACATTTTTACCTCCTCCATTCATTCCCAAATTTGAAAATGTTTTCTTTGCACTGCATTGCCAAAATTTTGCGCGTCGAAGGCTCAACACAGAATTAATTCCTTGTGTAAGAAGTTTTCTTCTAACACATACTGATTAGCCACAGTACACCTGTTACAGACGGAGTACAGACAAACAAATAGACAACAGACAAGAACTCGTACCAAAGAGCCGGCCGGACATTTAAGCTTACATCCTAACGGTCGGCCGAAAAAAAACGCTGCATTCGCAGAATTTTTGACGTCGATGAAAATTCTTTCTGCCTTCTTATTGTGTGGCCATCTTCATAGGCCGCATTACAGGATTTGTCCGTCCGTCTGTCTGTCTGTCTGTTTGTCCTGGACGGACAGAACGCGTGCTTGCATTTTTTTACGTCGCGCGATCATCTCCGCTTGTCGCTTCGATCAACCCGTGCGGGCCAAAGATGACATAATCACCATATATGTATAGATATATACTGTGTCCTCCAAAACGTCCCACTTTGTCATTTTCTATATTTTCGCCAAATATTAACCGATTTTCAATTTTTTTACTGGCACATACTGTGGACAATTAACAATAAAGTAGTTGTCAAATATTTCACCACGCTTTAGCTGTGCCAGTACACTACCATGAGAAACATAAATGTTCAAAAGAAAAATTACTAAAATCTATAAAAATACATATGCAAAATAATCTTTTGAAACAAGTTTTACTAATTTTTATATCTCTGTCTGTCCGTCCTGTAGCATACGGGTTGTATCAATTTTTAGCATAACGGGTCACAGTTTAGGAGACGGTCGCATAATATGTGGGCATTAATATGCTTAGATGTGTTACTGGTGGCAGGTAATTTTGCATAATCCATCAAGGCCTAAGTCAGCTGTTGGTCTCGTAAAAAATGTGAATGGCGTGCACTCGAATAATAACAAATGCTGATGACGTCATGCCAGTGTTCTGTCTAATTATACCCCGTTTACACGATCAAGCTGGCTCCACGAGCTGGCTCGATGAGCTGGCTAGATGTTAGCTGGACGAGCCAGCACGATATTTGCTGGACGTTTGCTCGATCGTGTAAACGGGGTATTATGTTACACGCTATTTTAATACCAGCAAAGTACTCTATACATTTGACACCGTTGCCTGTTTTTATCGGCGATAGTTCCATATTTACAGGGTGGTCTAAAAACGGCACAAAGTTAATGACACCATAATTTTGCAACCGTACATCATAGAGTCATGTGGTTTTCAGCAAAGTGTTCTAATAGAAATTCTTTACGTGATTAAAGTCATTATTTGAATACAACAGTTAAATATTATTTTTAAGTCATTCGTTAATATACGTTAGAGATACAATTAACTTATGCTGAAGCATTGCTTTTATTAAATTATCACCGCTTAAGAAGAAAATTATTTTGGGGTTTGTGTGTTCCTTGTTTATTTGTTTGTCGCTGTGTTTGCTAGTTTGTTTTTGTCAACTAGATTGCTCAAATGGTCGCAGTGGTAAACCACGCCGTTCAGCAAATTAAAGTCAAAAGAAATGCTGGGGGAAATATGACATAAACGTCGCGAAAGCATTTGGGTATAAAACGTTTCAAATGTTTATTATTGTTTTCCACAACTCTGATCTGATCGAGTGCGTATTAGTGTGAAAATGGAAGTGCCTTGAGCAAAAAACGTTCAGAATGCAAATAAAGCGGTGCCTGGCGCCCCCTGCCGATCAAATAAATGGTTTCAACGCATTAATCCATCAACAGAACGGACAAACCAACTATCGATAGCAAGCGTTTAACAGACCAAGGACTCTAAACGCTCACGATAATATTGCGTCTCGAGCTGCATCGAAAGAGTGCCTGGCATAGGGCTGCGCTAACTACTCGAGTTACTCGAATCCGAAATTATCGGACTCGAGTACTTTCACAGAATATTTGCTTTTTAAGAAAAAATATCTGATTATAAATTTTCACTGCAAGCTTAAAAATAAAGTGTATATGTAAAAAAATTATTATTTTGGTCATAATTATTTAATCAATTGTGTTTTAAAATTCGCGTAGGCCTTATCTATACGATAAATAATTTTACGTCTACAACAAATAAAAAAATAATTAACTAACACAGTTTCAGAATCAAAGATAAACATGTAGAAATGCAGATGGCCCTATTGTTTAGTTCAATCAGGTATTGATCAAGTTTATTTATAAAAATATGACGGCACAAGTGTCCAGTCAAATCTGGTTCCAATAATACAGTTAACGATGTAATAATGTATTAATGTATAACCGCTTTACTCACTCACTTACTTAGTTGTTCATATAAACGAGTACTCGAGTATTCGAATGATAATAAATTACCGTGATAGCCCAGCCCTAGTATCTGGATGCGTGATGGAAGACCATAGTGACCGACTGGACTACTGCAACGCCCTGTGGACGACCGGCCAGTATGCACGTCGACTCAGCCTTCTATCCCTTCCGGGTGAGTAGATGGCCTGAGATTCCGTAACGGCGTTACAAATCTCTCCCGCCATGTAAATGTCTCTTACCCCATGACGAAGTCTCCCCCAGTGACTGGTCTGCAATGCCTATAGGCTACTCTGCCTTCTATCCGTATAAGGTGAAACAAAATGATCAGATGCTCTGCCAGTAAATTGCTGATACTGCTGCAGCGAACCACGTCAGTCAACTCAGCCTTCTATGCTTGCGGGGCCGGCCGGCCAGTAATGCAGTCTGTGGATGATGGAGCAGGGCTTTGTCAGTGTATATTCACTCTCTCGTCACGTGATTATCAAGTCCCCGGCCAGACAGGACTTGAACCAGGCAGACTTTATCAACCTTCCATCCTCGACCGTCTCAAAACATCCACGACCGGACCCTCGACGACAGCCCATCGCACGGGAATAATGGACAATTATTCCCCTCCTCTTGTCTCGCTGGAAGCAAGTTAAATCTTCCAACTGCCAATCATCTTGCGGTCGATGTTCATCACTGTAAATGGACTAATCACTAGCGCAGTCACAGACATTACAATATTGATGAGCTAAACCGTTGATCGATTACTTAGAGGCCGAAAAACTGATCCTAACTTTCGCTTGAATGTTCTTAATGTTACGCGGTTGTCAAGAAAGTTGAAATCGCGACATGTGACGCTGTAGGTATTACAACCGTTGTAATACCTACTCTATCTATTCAGGCTGCTGGAAGCGTGCTGAAAAATCCTGAAATTGGTTGTCAACATTTTTATTTCGTTTTACATTGTTGCATCGAAAACTACGTAGGCTCAATTTTACTGGTAGTCGCCATATCATCTTGATATTTAAATCCTTATCAAGCGTCCACAAATTCTGCCGTTGTTGCTGCTGTTGCTACTACTAGGCCTACTACTTACTATAAGAGAGATGCAAGAGAGGCATAGTCGCTATGACAGCCATTAGTGTCTGCCATCTTTCCAGCTTTGTCGTCAAATGTCGCGGTGAGAATTTTTGGTGTTTATTGCTTTTCATGAAACGGGACAGCATGGCGACTGCCGTAAACTTTAGACTTATGAAAATTTTGATAATTTAGCAGTTGAAATGTTATAACAGTTTAAAAGACTTAACAGCTAATCGCGTGATTAATCGTTTTACTTTGGTTTTACCTGTTCTTCTTATTGTTAGTCCTGTAGGTTTTCAGAAAGGGAGAACGAAATCTGATGAACTGTTTTCATTATTTTGTCATCAAGTGCTTTCGTTGTTTTTGCAGTAATCTTGTTTACTTACCATGTGTTTGCTTTTACGTTGTGTTTTTTGTTGCTGTCGCCATGGCGAAGTGAAGTTTTCAAAGTTTTCATATAGCGTATGGCGTCAGGTTAGTGTAACGTCACTTCGTCGAGAGAAAATGTCGTCGCCGTCACGTTGGTTTTACGTCGAAACTCGTCCGACCGTCCGTCCTTCGCGCAAGCTGCTTATCCTTTTAGCACTTAACTCCCTCTTTTCTCTCCATCCCCTCTTCCTCGCCTCTTCTCCCAAATACTCCCAGTTTTCCACATTCAGCCCTTTCTGTCCCACGTCCCTTAGCTCCCCTCGTCTTCGCCGACGCACGGCGGTTCTCTCTTCTAATCACGTACTTGATAGCATGCGGTGCGAATGGGAGAGTCCAGGTACGTCAGCCAAGCAGGCTTTCCGTGCGTCATTCGCCTGGAAAAGTCTTTCCATCAGCACCAGCTGCTACCGACAGTCTCTTACCGTGCTGCGTGGCCGGGCTCTACGGTTTCCATGTGGCGTGGATTTTTGGCCTTCGGTACGATGTGTCGTCTGTCGTCTGTCTGGTCTCGTCTCTCGTCGTCTGACACACATGTATTGTGGCTAGACCGTACAAAGTAAGGGGTCGGCGATGTTACCGCTGGACAGGGCGATGACGAGTTTCTATATAGGTTGTCAATACACTGTGAGGCATAAAAACACACCAAATTTTTTTTCGTCATAACTTGAAGAAAAGTGATCTAATTAGTTCGCCCGGAAACGATAGTTTTTGGGAGGATTTATGTTTTGCTGGCATTTATTTTCTTTTTTTTGTTTTCCTCACATAATCTCTGAGCTCCGTAGGCCGATCGGCGTGAAATTTTGTACGATGCTCGGAAGTGTGTTTGATTTTATGGAAGTGTGTTTGATTTTATAATCCCGGTCCAAAATTTCGAGGAAGCCTCCCCCAAAAAAATTAGGGGCCAAAAACATGCAAAATTTGGCCCAATTTCGGTCGACTTCAAACTTCGACGGCGAATATTTCCGTAACGGATGAAGATATTCAAAATCGGTGAGTTACTCAATCGACAGCGATTCCTCCGGCGTTCGGCGAAAAAAGTCCGGTGAACTTTGGTCCACCAATTGCTGAGATCTAGATGTGGAATTATACCCACCCAAATCGACTTTTTCGGAAGACCATATTTTGGCCCTAGGGGTGCTGCGCCCCAAATTTTTACACGGAGTAGCCTAATAACCAAGTCTTGCTAGCGCACCCCCCACAATTTTTTTCAAAGGGGGTCAAAAATTGGCTTTAATTGTAGCGAATTAGTCACTATAACTTTAAAGCCAAAGGGATTAGCCTAATGAAATTTTGCCACGTGACGTATTGGTAAGTGGGGCTGATAACGTGCGTACAATTTTTTTTGGGGGGAGGCACCGCCCCTTAAAATTTGGAATAGCGAAGAACGTCCAAAATTGGGTGTGATTTAGGACAACTTTTACATTTGAGTGCGAATATTTCTGGAACGGATGGAGATATCGACAAGCGGTAAACGGCGTTATCAACTACCGTCCCTGCCGCGTTGAACAAAAAATTGAGCGAACTTTGGTTTACTAACGACAACGTTTAGTTCGCTAATGTTTACATACCCTAAGTAGACACTGCGCGTTCTGCGTATGCTAATGCGTTGAAGTTCGGGCCACGTGACTTTGCTACGAGAGGAATGTGAGCCCCCTAAATTATGCCCCCAATTGGACGTAGGGCGCCGGGCGGACTCACGTTGGGCTTTGCTCCAAATTTCTAGTTTTTTCCAAATTTCTGTCCGTCTGTCTGTCTGTCACACTCGTGAGCTGTATCAAAACGGTGCAAGCTAGGATCACAAAAATCTTTACTGTGGGCTGCCCCAAGGTCTCTAGTTTACCGTGACAAAATTTCGTGCCACTGGGTGCAGGGGTTCCCCTCGAACGAGGCGTCGAAGAGGGGCACCCCTCTAAAAAGACGTCATTTTGCCTTTATTGGCT
>Ga0209367_1009777_pt1 | contig 12950 bp, 7 predicted proteins | sample WorMetLIZISLAND2_FD_187412 | JGI IMG/M metagenome (GOLD analysis project Ga0209367, IMG submission 187412) | Marine gutless worms symbiont microbial communities from Max Planck institute for Marine Microbiology, Germany - Olavius geniculatus... ... | reverse complement strand
AATTGCTTGCAGTTTATATATATATATATATATATATATATATATATATATATATATATATATAATGTGAAATAACTGCTGTCTACTGTAGATTGCAATCAAGTGTAAACTTGAAATGCGCACATTAGTGACGTAAGTGATGTTTTAGTCCAACATTTTAATCAAATTTTCATCCGTTAAAATTGTAATTAACTTTTTTAACGATTAATCGGTTAATTTATCGTTAATTTCCGCAGTTCTAGTTTGTATAGCCTATCTATATCCTCAAAGAACTACGACTTGAACTAATGTTGCACAACAGACCCCCCTCCCCGATCGGCCGTAATAACTGCCGTCAACGCCAGCACACGTCGTCTGGTCGCCGAAAATTTTTTCGGCTAAAAACTTACAAAAACAAACCAAACTGGTGTGGAGTTGTAAACGTTTCTCAGTGTCGAATAAGTTAACAGGTGTGCCAATATTCATTTGAGTCAAAACGTAAGGTTACGAAACGTCGAAATGTCTTGTTTACTCGTGGTTCGATATCATTTACCGCCAAGTCGTGACACAGCAGGCAACTGTACAGACGGTCACGTAATATGTCTGCACTTAGCACAAAAAAAATCTTTTCTTGTCGATGGTATAAAGACTAGAAAGACCGGTCAAGTTCAGTTTGGTGCAATGGCATATGGCTCTGTCACGTCAATAGTTTCTTGAGGACTATTGACGTCAATAGGCCCTATTCAGGTATAAATGTGGTTGCCCGACAATGGGCTAATCTCGCTTAGATCTGCACGAAAGCCGTGAGAATATAAACAGGTTCATTGTATACGCGGTCAAAACATTCAACGCGCTGTCGTTGTTTGGGTGACGTCGCCTGCATTTTGAATGTCTGTTACAGCCGCCGCCAAACTTTTGCGTCTTCTGATCTCGAACTTAGCTCGCATTATGACCGACATTTTTTGGCCAGAAGAAACAGTAAAGTGTGCCTCACCGCAAACATGTAGCCATTAAATTTCAGTCAAAATGGCCGTGTGAGTGCCGTGTAAAGTACTATCGATGTCGTAAAAAGATGCAATCAATCTCTCAATCAAAACACACTTATATAGTGACATATCGTGAACGAATCACAGGCGAATAACGGCAGAGACTAGGTTAAGTGTTCACGTTTACTAGAGATAATATCAAACAGTCAAGTTCTTAAACTGTGAGATCTACAGTTGATTGATGGTGTGTTTCGTGCAGACAAAAATTCCACAAAATGAGCTGCTAACACTCAACGCTTTCGCTGACAACGCGTCCTAAGTACAGTAATACCTCGTTTACGCGAAACATCATACACGAAATACACACGAAGAGCTACCTTAGAGAAAACTTAAAGCAATTTAGAGTCATGCACTATTAGAGCTGGCTTGATAACGTTGTATATTGCAAATATTCACGAAGGCCAGCTCTATACGTGTGCTTCGTGTGTGCTTCATTTATGCTTCCTCGTATAAACGGGGTATAAGTATATTTAATGTGCCGCGAAGTCCTGACGAATAATTATATAATCGTGTTTCGTACCGATGACGGTCACGGTGATGGTTTGCGAGTCGTCGCACTGGCAGTCAGGGCTTTCATTGATCAAGGCCTGACACTGCACCGTATGTACACCTGCCGGGATATCGATAGACACAGTCGCTAAGTTAAACGAAAGCGTTTCGCCGTCCCGTTTCCACGTGTAGGTAGTCTCGCTCGGGTTGTTGCCGTACATACAGTTGAAACGAACGTTAGATGACTGGCGGATGACAATTTCACCGTCGTGACACGTCTCTCCGTCCAATGCAGTCAGACTCATGTTTGGACAAACTGAACAGTGAACAACAATGACAACAACGCCATCAAGTTTTATCACTTTTTACTGTGCAGTATTATAATATCGTATATGCAACATTATTAAAATCGTTTCTGGCCACGCAACGGTATAGCAACAAAAATAATGCAGAACAGTTGAAAAAAACGTGTAAAAACTATAAAAGTTATTAAGCTTTATGTTCACACCTAGTGACATCGATTATTACAAAACGTATATCAAAAGCCGACGTGAAGTTCCACTGAAATCATTACGCCGGCGACGAAAATTGCATAGCAGGCCTACTATTTAAGAATTTAAAATAATTATCACATGTGCGACTGCAAACAGTATAAAACGGCACACACATTGGTCTATATAAACTAAGTCACCATTCTGATAATGCTGAAATCCAAGTTCGTTCAACTGAGTGTTAGAATGAACGCCCACATGTTAATGAATTGTGCACAGACTAGGCCTATTATTTGTGCACGTCAAAGCTTTTTCTTTAGGGCAGCGACCCTTTCCAGATAATCACCAGCGGTGCCATGGGTCACAAAAGTTGGTAAGGGCAAGACTACAACTTTTCAACAGACAACTGCCAATCTCCTACAGAAGAGATTGTGGGCGATGCTAAAACTTTAATTGTGACCACAAATTCCATGCAATGTGGGGAATTTTAACCCAAAATTTTATATTTCAATAGACAGTTTTCAGACCAAAAAATCCAACAGAGTAAAAATTTAAGCAAGGTAAACTGTCCTGCCTGCTGTCCCTGCCACACTGGTAGTGTGAAAAAAATGGAAATGATCGTAATGCGCGTACACCAACCGGCAGTTTTAAAGGTGATGTTGGAGTAGCAGGCCGCCCAGTACTCGGGGCAAGTGTGGGTGTAGTTAGCCGTACACTGCAGCGTGCGCAGCCCGCCTCCTGCAAGCACCGTGTAGCTCGTTCCATTCGAGATCGTTTCACCAGTACCCAGATGTGTCCAGTAGTAACTCGGTGGTTCAGGATGCCCGTCGGTCGAAGTGCACTTGAAGACGGTCCCTTCTTTGACGCAAGACTTCCACGGACTGATCGTTACCGCGTCTCCACATTCTACGCAGACACATCATACTTCGGAATCAGCGATAACCTAATGACCGTGTCCGACTGGAATAATATCAGGGACCCAGTCACATCACATAGGCGTGTGCAAAGGGTTAAATTTAGCGTTCTGAAGGCATGTATGATAAAATGTATTCCGGAAATCAAGTTCAGTTTTTCTACGCTATTCTGTTTTTTCTGTTACGAAGCGGACTTACATAGAAACAAACGGACGGACGGACAATCACTGTGCATAATTAGCATATTAAAATATACCTTGTTACTATATTAAATATAAGCTCAGTTCTATAACTACAAAGGCAGCAAAATGACACACGTGAAATAGACTTTTAAATTTGTCACTTTGTATCTTCAAGCATGAGTGAAATATATATATAATAAAATTTGTACTGGAAAACTGGCTCGTGCGCTTCCAGTTTTATTTTTAAAAATCTCTTAGCACAGTGCAAAATATTCAGAAGCGGTTCGTGAGTTATCGTGGCGATGCTGGAAAAATACCGCCGTCGCTTCCGCGGGCAGTAATGACTGAGTGACAGACGACTGCATACCGACAACGCTGACGTTGAATGATTTGCGGTCAGTGCAAGTGCAGCCGGCAGTTTCTATAAACGCTTCACATGTGACGCTATGTGGACCAGACGGGATGGAAATCTTAGCTACATCGGACGTGAACTCCGTCCTATTCTTGCCGTCCATTGACCAGCGGTATGTGGTTACGCCGCCCGGGTTCTCGTATGTGCATTTGAAAGAAACTGCTGACGGCCCGGTGAGGACAATTTCGCCGTTCTTTGCGCACACGTCCGCATTCAACGTTTCCATGGTCATGTTTGTACATTCTGCAAAAAATTGCCAATGCAACTTACTATACTAATTGCTTCAGTTGGAAAAACGATCAGGTTTATAAAACTAGGAGGGTACTCGAAGAGCGTATACCTGCGCCAAATTCTGCAAGTGTGTACTATATTCGACGGCGGTTTGCCATAGCTGGCAATGGTAAAGTATTCTTCAATTCTATCCTGGATCCAGACGGTGATTCAGATCACCACCAAAATCTAATCGCCTTTAAGTGTTCGACCAAGTCTACCTTCCCCGAAAATTTCAGCCAAATTTGCCTGTAACTTTTTTGCGTAGGCCTAATCCTGCTAAGAAACCAACATAAACGCATAAATAAACGTATCACATATGTAGTGATGTAGTGACTCATTTGCTTACGGGAAATTATTATGCTCTGCAATATTTTGTGCAAGTTTTAGGTGTACAGTTTAGCGGAATATAACAAGAGCATTTCGCCGAAAACGCTTCGAGCAAAGGGATAGCCATAAAGAAATTAGAAGCCGGTGGTTTTTGAAAATCTCACGACATGGCTTATTATTATGCAAAATTTCAAGAAGCTGTCACGAAAAAAAGTGCACCACTCTGAGATTTTCCGGCCACACTGATAGCAATTGCAATGGTTGGTAAGTTAGATCTCAGAAGCACAATAAGAGCCAAGAGGCAGAGGCAGTTAATCGGATGAGAAATATGTTAACGTACGAATGGCATATCCTGTGATGGTTGCATTGTGCGAACATTGAATTGTGCGATCGGCGCTCGTCTTGTTCAACAGATTGCTAGGAAACTCCCTAAGACAAATGACATTGATGGACGCTATACAGGTAAGGCTGTAGTTTCCCTCAAGTAATACGTACGATGCGCCGTTCCCTACCACTTTACCGCTCACGTTATCGACCCAGACGAAACTGGCAGGTGGATGAGAGTCGGAAATGCACGTCAGAGTCGTACCGGCCTGGCAAGCTGAAGACGGAACGATTTTTGTATCCCTCGGACAGTCTGAAACAATAACCAATGTAATTTGGTATTCGGTGAAATCGATGTCTTTTTTATTTGCCAAATGGCATCAACAATTTGCAATTGCGTTTTTGGCTGCGTGTATGTTTGGCCCAAGTCTCTTTTTCCTCTGGGGCAGGAACACCCATCTAACATAATGATGTGCGCTTGGACCCCAAATGTGTACCGGTCAAATGGCATCGAATTTAAGCAAGGTGCACGATTCTGACAGACAAGTGACAGATTGATCGCGCTATGGAGAAATGTGTACTGTAGCTATAGGCGGAATCGCTGGCGCTATCGCTATAGATCGATTCCGCCTAATAATAACAGCAAATGGCGTCAAATAAAACGGCACTATAACTGGTATTAAATATGAACTATCGCTTAGACTTTTTTTCGGATTCGTTCTTTTGTTTAAGATCATAAATGTCAGAAAACATCCTATTTCTTTGCTTCATAGATAATTTCTCAAAAAGCCACGGAGACCGTATATAAGATATTTAGAAAATAATGCATGCTTTTAAAAAGATTAAGTAGCTAATAATCTATTCATGTTGCACGCCAAAATACTGTATCTTGTCTACCAATATATGTTATTATTTGCCTAATTGATTGCCAAGCCGAAGTGTTTCCGTTTACCACAGCGAATGCTAAAACATATGAAGAGTTTCGTTATAAATACCACAGAAACAATACAACTTTTTGTACTGTTGTTTAATGCATTTTTATAAGAATGCACCAAATATTAAATTAAGGCCTACAGATTTCCGTGTCTTTGGTTGTAGTTTGAATAAAAAGTATATAAAAACAGGAAATTTTTGTTTACATTTTATTTTTGTTATTTTATGATATTTTGTCCATTATGCCACAACAGCTCACGAAGAACGAAGTCACAGCGAAACGTAAAGTCACACACACAAGAACTAAAATACTGCAGCATGACAAATGCAAACAGTATTGTTTCTGTCAAACGTTGAACGTAGGACAAAAACTGCTGAAAAATTTTGACGATGCAGTAAAAGTATGTTCAAAACAACATGTATGAGAATAAAATGAACTAAAATTAAATGACATAGTTTTGCTGCTTTAGTTTATTTCAGTCCAGTTCAGTTGATTTTGTTTGCTTTGTGTCCGCCTTAAATATTTCGGAAACGGAAGTTTTTAAAGAACGGAAGCACAAGAATTATTTTTAAAAAAGATAAAGTCCGGTACTTGCTATAGCGTTTTTTTACATGAGACGAATTGAAAACCAGAAGCGTTTTTACTATCTCTGAAGTGGCAGCTAATTGGCATGAGCTAATGATATCAAAGCACACTATGCGGCCATCCATTGCCGCGTAAACGAACAATTGGGCCAACGGTTTGCAGCAAACAGACACACCACCGTCCCAATTAGATCTTGACCCCGTAGCCCGTAAGCTACGTATTTACGCCTAGGAGCGAACGTAAAGCCTACTTACAGCTGACTGTTTCTTTAACGGCGCCGTTCCAGGTCAGCGTGTTCAAGGCGTAGTTATTGCGAGGACTGTAGCTGGGCGTGAACTTGAACTGTATGCTGCAATTGTACTCCAGCTTGTCTCCGGCTAAAACGCTCGGTATGGTATGGGTTGTCATCAGGTACTCCGGCGTCGGCCGACTTACGAGCGGATTTACCGATTTCGGCACGTGAACGTTGTACGTTCCCGGTACGGTGAGAAATTCGACGCTGGCGTTAATGGAGACTAGCGGATTGTACTGGAGCAGATAGGCCAACCACTCGTACTGTCCGCCACAACCAATAGTCACCGTGTCACCTTCGTGGACTGGACAGTCCGACAGGACGCCGGACCACGGTTCTGAAAAAAATTACAGTAATGACAAGTGCGCGTTTAGTCTACAAACAGCAAACGATATTAACGTAAGGAGTAGGGTATTGATCAATTTATGGCGGCGGTTTGGATTAGTTGGTAACGACGTTGGTCTGCTGCATCAACGAAGTCAATCAACATCTTGTATGGGTGACCGTGGGCAGACAAGTAAACCATCTTGGTCAACTCAGCTTGTGTAGGCGCAGTAAAAATGAAAGAGAGCTAGGACATAAACAGGCACACCGCGCGATGCACTATCCTCGTATCTGTAGTAAGCTCGCAGTGTAAACTGGTGTCTGGCTGAGTACTAAGGAAACAGACGTCAGCGCTGCTTTATGGACTTTACATCTAAGAAAGAATTTTTCGTTTAAGTTTGTACTTCGTACTCCTACCTGTGTATGTAACGTTATTGCACTGCTGATGTTATCGTGTTTCGTGCATTCGCATTGTCACGCAGAGGACTGTCGCAAATGCTACGGATTTTACCAACTTTCTCAATACCAGAAATACTAAAGCACAAAGCATTACTTTTCTTTTTAACCTAAGCGTCACGATCTGATATGACCGGGGGCCAACGATAATTCTACGGATAGAGCTGACGAATGGTGGTAAAGAAAACTCATTTTCAGCTAGTATGGAGGCTCGATGACTCGCAGCTGGCGGTGACCGAAATTTAACAAGAAATTTGAGCTAATGCTCACGAGACGCGCGAAAGCCTATAGCAGTTCCGGTTTAGTAGTTTAGCTGACAATTGGAGTGTTCACGCTAAGTCAATATACAAATACCAAATTCTCTATCTAGATCGAGTAACGATAGTTCCGTGGCGCCACCTTATGAATGATATAGACTTGTGTCGCAGCCTAAAATCGCCAAAAAAATCCATAAAACCTTCTATTTTGACGTTCAAGGTCATTTAAGTCACCGAATTCGGCGCCAATCGAGAGCCAGTGTACGACTTCCTGTTAGTGATTAATAGTAACTTAGTCTCACACCGTTACTGAGATACAGCGACTTATTGGTCAAAAATCGCAAATTTTGCCCACCCCCTTCTCATTTAGCGCTTTCGTTCGGGGTGACCCGATTCGAATTTATGGAAAAGCTTTATGGTTCCTAAAACTAGAGTCTTCTTGGCAGCCGAGGGTGAAGATTTGGTGATTCTAGCTTGCACCACTTTTGACTGATCCACCCGTGTGACAGACAAACAGACAGACAGACGGACGGACAGAATTGCAATGGCTAAGACGCGCTGAAAACAGTAGCTGCTTTCGCGCGTAGAAAAAGTTAGTGTCAAATTAAGATATTTTGAAGCCTTAGGCTGGATCGATAAAAAAGTCCATTGTGGAGCTTTAGTTCTCCTACATGTGCATGCAAACGGAAGAAAAATAAGAAGGATCAAATTAATTCGGTACAAATCGGAATCAATGATCGATGCTGCAATTTTGTGATTAATAAATAATCCGTTTTCGTATGACAAAATAGTACGTTTTGGTTGGGTGTACGACCCCAAGTCTTCCCTAGAGGCCAGGAACTCCATCTGACACATTGTCGTTGGAGCCCACAAGTGTAGGCTTACCTACCAGCCAAATAACATCTAAAGTCGTCGAATATGATGCCCCAGCTGTCGGGCCTTGTCGACTAACAATCCAGATTTAGGACGGTTTAAGCGGGGATAAATGTGATAGACAGACAAAAGATAAACAAATCAGGCTGCGGAAATATGCAGGAATCGTCGATTCCGGCTAATAACGGAACGGAACGTACCCAGAACGACGACCATAGCAGTTTCAGTGATGCCTTTGTTACTCTGATCCGTGCAGCCATATGGACCGCTGATCGTTCGAATATTCGTATCTTTTTTGGCTTGTTGCAGCGACGCGTTCACGTTGCATTCTTTCGACGGAGTCGTCTTTGGATAAGACCCGAAGACCACATCACCGCCCGTAATGACTTCCTGACACGGGGTCACAACGATCGTGTTACCGTCGTAAGTCCAGGCGATCTCATCGTCAGCGTCGCTCTCGCAGTGCAGATAAGCGTTGCCACCTTCGCTCGGTATCGCAAGCGTGTTGTTGGGCGCGTTCACGATCTTACCGTAAACGTTACCTTCATCAAGCACACCAAAACACGTGCATTGTGCTGTAAAACGATTTTCACTAAAATAAAATGAGCTTTAATACCACTTTGATGCAACTGTAATTAATCTTCGAAATTGGACCCACAGCAAGTTACTAATTAGGCAAAACTTCACACTTAACTGATCGCGACTAATATTAAATTTTACTGTTTTCTGCTATTATTACGTTTACTTTTATGACTTTTCAATTGATTTAACAAATGGCATAAGTTTCCTTTCAGTTTTCTTACATGTTTGTGCAAGTTGCGCCAGTGAACTTTATTTTTAATTAACGAAAAACATGATGGTCATAATTGATACATAATGACTCTGCAACGTAGTAAAATATAATCTAAATAATAAGAACTTTTATTCCGAGTACTGCCCACAAAACCAATACACAATTTTGAAATCTCTGACGTTGACACGTGAAACCCAAATGTGCGTTACAAAATGTGTGTTTACTTGTAGCTTCAGTGCAACGCGGAAACCCTGGATTTTGGAGAAAAGTTCAAATTACTAAGTTAGGCTTTTATTGATTTTAGAAGTTTTTTAGATTATTAGATTGTGTAGAATAAAAAGGGATAAAATTGTAAAACCCAAAACACATATTTTACACGATTATCTCTGTGACATCTTTGTGTATTATAAATTGCTCAACAAATCAGATTTACAGTTTGGAGTTTGAACGTTCGAGATTTTAATGGTTTTCTTTCAAAACTTAAAACCTATGGGTTTTTCGAGCAAATTTTTCAGTCTTGCCATAGTGATACGTACCATCTGTAAGGCAAAAAACAATGAAGCTGTAGAAAAGATATCGTTGACGCTTGGCTGATAACATGTTGTCCAGACAAAATAAGTACGAGTCATGCTAAGCGCAACCGACCGGACGTGTATTCGCTTTTATACAGCTCCAGATTAAGCACTAGGCTATCGAGCTACGCTGCAGCGTAGTGTCCCTGAGTTTTAAAAATCCCCGATTTATGCAGTGATTGTCAATGATGAATAGGCCTAATATTAAAGTTTTAGAAAAATTAATTAAAATTAGTTATTTGCAAGAAATTGCACTTAGAATTATTGGAACTGAAATTACAGCTTGCATTTTCTTTCCATTAATTGAACATTTAAGCAAATATACCATTAAACAAATATACAGGAATTCTGTGTAATGCCGCAAGCAGCTGCTGCTTTCTCATACCAAAAAAATGACATATATAAAAAAATTTAAAACACGAAGTTTTAGAGCTCAGTCAAATTATTGCATTTAGTAACTCACTGCACTGTCACTGTCAGCGAATAATTTGAATAAAAAATTTTCGGACGATCCACGTAGACCAGACTGGGTGTGCGTTAGGCACGTTTGTCTCGCACGTGTAAAACATTTGAGGGGCTAAAATACTGTGTTCCGTAAAAAGTTGATTTTGGTTGGTTAGAGACCAGATACTCTACCTTTTTGTTAGTGGTCCAAACATCTCGTTGAGTGCATGCTACAAGTTGGCGGCAACCGTTTTCTGATTGGACAATTTGTTTTCGTGAAATGTGCTTTGCGATATTGGTGTAAATCTAAAACGGCGAACTAATAAAAGATTATATTTGTATTGTTGCATGCGCAGTGCCAGGAAATTTCTATAATTTTGTTATTGAGGAAATAAAATTCTGCAAGCCAACGAGTGAACCTATAACGGCACATACACAGGCAGCCATTCGTCACGACGTGGGTCAATGTCGACTGCCGAATTTGTTTTGTGATGAAAAGGGCGTTTTGACACGCCACACAAGTGTCACAGACAGCCAGACTGCCGCCCTATCTGTCGTCAACAATCAACAGAGATCACGCATCTTAAACACATGGCATCCAATTCTTAGTCGTCCACGGGTGTAGCGTAACGGCCTATCAATCATACGCTACAAAGAACGTGAAATCGGCGAGCAACGAAAAATCAAGACAAGTTTGTGCCTCGCAGCGCAGCCGCGTTGGTTCTATCAGTAGTCTTTTTTGCTATGTTTTTTTTTCGTTTTTGTACTGTTTGCATTGTGCGTTTGTTATGTTTTTAAAACACTGTTGCTGCTGCAAGAATAGTAAGTTAATAGACTGAGACCCCCTCCCCCAATGATTTACTGAAATGACGCCACTGCATTGTGTTGCCCTCGCCGTAGCGCAACAAAGTTGTTAATAGGAACACTGTATAACTGTGTCTGTCGTTGCCATTCTCTTATTCTCGTATAGGCCTACATGGGGAGAATGAATGTTGTAGGGGGTTCTAATTGGTACGACAAGGTAGGGGTCGGACAGCCCTATGTGTTTCTTCAAACATGTGTTTTCGATAAGACGTCGGCCTACCGTTTAGCCGCATACGTTACAGACCTTACAGACCACAGACCACAGACATACAATATCGTACCACAAGCGCGAACGTTCGTACGATCGGCGAAGAAAAATCGAGCCGTAGAGGAACGAAAAGCATGGCGATATTGCGTTCGTCACGCATAGAGAATCGTGAATCAAAATCGACGTCACTCAGCGACCATTCATTCTGTTGTCATCATCATGAAGTTGTGACAGGCTGTCCGCCGTTTATAACGGCGTTTATAACGTTTATAACGGTTTATAACACCACGTCTCACACAAAGTATGGCACTTCTTGTGATAACTTTGACAAATAGATTTTATTCGATTTTATTCTTTCACGGTTGCATTTTTAGATGAACTGGGGAAAGATGAAACAAAACTAGCCACCTCGCTAGTGGGCCGTTAAACCGTTTGGCGGAGGTCTGCGTTCTCCGAGTGCTTTTCTAGTTATTTATTATTTCATTATTATTCAATTCGTGTAATCTATATAATAACTGAAAGTCGCGACCGCCAATAACTTCTAAACGGCACGACGTACGGCTGCGAAACTTTGCATGCAGACCCATGTCGTACGTGGCCGTGCTATAGGCTACGTCAGATATCGCTGAGGGGTCGTCAGTTTGAAAAAATTTCACTTTTTCTAAAATTTTGCAGCCACACCTTTTAAGCCGCACAGTGCTGTGACGTCATATAGGCCTAAGCGTCGCCACCATGGTGACGCATCATCAGCGCTGCAGCGTATACATCACATTCACGGGAAAAAACAATGGACAACCAATTTCCCGTCGCCAACTCGCCGTATGTAGCAGGACGAGCAGGCCTAGAAACATTTCAGAACACTGTGCTATAATTTCACACTTTTTTCGTGTAAGTTAATATTTCACAATCTGACTTTTAAAATATATTGCTTGGTATAGTCAGCAGTGCGAAAACGAAAGAAAAGTGATCTGTCGCGACAGAGCTCTTCTGTTAGACGCTCTGCTGCTAAACGACAGAAAACAGCCGAAAATTCGCATACCGACGCAGCTGATCGTTCGCGACGCCGTCAATCGAAAACGTTACGCTCGACCAAGACTACTAAGCAGACTGCGCACTTTCTATCGGGTCCATGTCAGTAGATGGAATATGCCGTTTTCAACACAATAAGCCTGGACAACAATAGGCCTATTGTTGGCCCGCTGCGCACCCGTACTTTGGCCCGATGTCTGTTATTTGGCCTTTAATTAATTAGCATCAGTGCTCGCTGGAACTCACGACGACTCGAAGGATTTTCTGACGAACGTCATGCGTGCTTCCAAATGACGTCATTCGGCGCCAGGCGAGAGTGCAATGACGAAGGCTGGACGCCGACGTTCAAGGTGCAATGACATGTATAGGCCTATCATCTCACCGGATCACTGCTGCCAGTGGGATTTGCATATAGTAGGACTACTGTGTGCAAATTGAATAGGCATAGCACTTGTTTCATGCGCATTCATTTACACAGGGCAACACATTTTAAAACATTCACAATTGCGTTTTCACCCAGTGGCGTCATTTCACTAAATCCTTGGGGGTCCACTCTCTCCCCTTCCTTTCCCCTCCTTCCCTCCTTTCCTCTTCCTTCCCTTTTTCCTTCTCCCCTCCTTTTTTCCCGTTTTTCTCCTTTCCCCTTTCTTGCCCTCCCCTCCCCTTAGAAGTAGACTCTCTTCAATCCAGCTAGAGGTTCTGGGGGAGCGCTGTAAGCTCCCCCAGCGGGGTCTGGGGCGGAGCCCCAGCCGAAATCGAATTTGGTGCATTTTCAGCTTTAAAATGTGACATCTCGTGGCAACAATTTGAATGATTTTCCTAAAAATCAGTTGACCAAATTTCATGCAGTTTACACGGTAAATGTATATAACAGTCATTAAC
>Ga0209367_1009776_pt1 | contig 12951 bp, 12 predicted proteins | sample WorMetLIZISLAND2_FD_187412 | JGI IMG/M metagenome (GOLD analysis project Ga0209367, IMG submission 187412) | Marine gutless worms symbiont microbial communities from Max Planck institute for Marine Microbiology, Germany - Olavius geniculatus... ... | reverse complement strand
ACCATCTCGGGATGTAACCAACCGCCTAGGTCAACTCAGCCTTCCATCCCTCCGGGGTAGGTAAATCGAGTACCGGCCTATCTGGCTGGGGTTAAGGCGGGGCGCGTTCACCTTTGTCGGATGGCAGGTAACACTGTGTGGTCCCATATGACAAGTGACGCTCCGTAGCTCTGAGATGGGTTTGCTCATTAGGAGCTATATGTGACCTTTAACCTTTTAACAACAACAACTACAACTACAACAACAACAAGAAGGTAATCAAGAGTATTCCTGATCATTTGTTGGCTTGGCAGTGTAATGGTAAGCACGATGGACATGCGATCACAGGGTTTGAGTTCTACTACCCATCAAGTTGCTAAGAAGTGGCTACTACTTGAATGGGTGCCTGACTGTCTGCAGACGGGTAAACCATCTTGGTGCAAAAACTAACACCAAGGTTACTCACAACTCAAGTCTTCCATCCCTCCAGGGTAGGCAAATCGAGTACCGGCCTGCCTGGCTGGGGTTGAAATGGAACACATTCACCTATGTCAGGTAACAGTGATCTCTTAGGGCAAGTGACACTCCATAGCTCTGTGCCAAAATTCGCCATTTTCGCAGACCCCCTTCCCGTCGTCCCACATCAACCAAATTTTGCATGCAGGGTCGTATCCCGGATATCTTTCTTTATTTGGTGTTTCAGAAAGATCGGTTGAAAATGTTGGAGCAATGGGGGGGTCGAATTTTTGGCTTTCCCATTGACTTGGCACATCGCTTATACAACAGCTTGTTGCTATCGCACAAGCTGTGAATACTACAGAAGGATGAAAGGATCATTGCTGCTGCACAATTTGAAATTAAAATGTTTGTTTTTTTTTCTCTGCCAGCCTAAACAGCTCACTGATTATATTTATACGGACACATACTGTAAACTGTCGAAATGTATATAAAAACATTACCTTGTTTCAATTAGTACTGGAAACAAAATTGAATTAATGTAACTGTCAAAGACTGATAATAACGGAAAGAGAACAAATTAGCTAAATTTAAGTATGTAAGTAAGTAAATGATTTATAAAGCGCCAAAGTCTCGGAAAGAATCAGGGCGCATAGGATGATGGACGCTAGGCGGCAGAAAAGGCTGACTGAAAGTAGTGGGTCTTTAAGTGACATCTGAATGTAGCCAAGGTTTGACATTGACGAACTTGAGGAGTTATGGAGATCCAAATTTTCGGCGCAGAAACATGAAAAGAACGAGAAGACTAGGCCTGTTGATCAGTAAAGTGAACAAATAAAATTATTTTAACTATTAGTAACTGAAACATAGACCAGTCTCTGTGTTGTAGAAGTTACTAGTGACTCTTTGTGATGGGCAAACTTCTGCTTTTATGCAATAGTATTTGTCAGACCCTATGGCTTGAAGTATCATGATAAGCTTTTTGGTTCTTTGCAGTCACCTCTGGGTGAATGCGTGTTCTGTGACTGCAGCACGCCTGTCCAGGAACACCGCGATGTCATGGACTAAAGGTCCATGGCCACAGTCAAACTCACTCGCGCAATTTCTGTAGATTTAAATTAGACATTTAACCTAGCATATACAATACAATTTGAGCTTCATAAATATATGAAATTAATGCGTGAATTCAAACAAAATGCGGCGTTACGTTACGTTATGCGAAATATTCTAATCTATCAGTGCCCGCAGTGACGTCATGACCCTAGCCCATATAGATCATGAATATTAATGGCTAGCCAACGTCATCATTCTAGGCTTGGTGACCACCTTTAAATTGCTCAAATTGGTGCCTTGGGGACCATTTAAACAGTCTTACTTAATCTTGGTGTTGGTCTTGACAAAAGTCTTGTTTAAATCACTGCCATAGAGACATTTGCTTTTTCCATGAAGGCATCTGGGTGGGTCATTTCTCCATCCAATAAAAATAGCAAACAGTAAGTAAGTAAGCAAAGTAAGTAAAGTGTAAATTTATATAGCGCATACTCAGAAAGATCTCTAATGCGCTTAATACATTTTGTCATCAATATTTCGCAAAAATGTATGTCTTCAGCTGACGTTTGAAAGTATTGAGACTCAGTTCTGGGTCACGAAGATTGTCTGGCAGCGAATTCCAAGTCGACGGGCCCGCCACAGACAAGCGCCGACGACCAAAACTGTTCAGTCGATAGCGCGGTACGACCAACTTCCGATGAGTGGCAGAACGCAGATCTAGGCCTATACCTTCTTCGACCCAGATATGGCCGTAGCCCTGGCTTTCATAAAAACCGCTTTAATGCTTCGACAGGCCAAGCCTCCACAATTTCAAAACGTCAAATACTCTTAAATAGGCATTGTGGAAATTTTAAAAGCATAATTATACTGTTAACAGGACAGAATAATAGCGTTACAGCGCAACCGTAACAACGGCACTACGGCTTTGTTTATATTAGTTGACCTCGTGACCCGTGACGTCATAGGTGGGCGGAGTCTAGCTTATGAAACGGTTTATTAGAGCATAATTCCAACATAGCACTATAAATACATGTTTGTGTTTATACATTTATCAACCAGTGAAAAAAAGAGAGAGTAGAACTTACAACATCGTGGAAATCCTCAATCGTGAACTGTGGAAAGCCCAGACTGATGAGATCTGCTTTACTGGCCTCTATCAGTGAGCGAAACCTACACGACAGGAGAGGCTGCATAATTTATAGTCCTCAACCAATCACAGACTGACTGCCACACAATCACATTTACAAGTATCTCCCCCATGTGGATGATTCCTTGAATGTAGGGGGCCGAAATTTAAACCAATGAAAACTACATTCAGTGTATGCAGGTTGTCCTAGTCTATCTGTAGTGATTTTTGTGCAATTCACTCTTGAAATATTTCGAGTGTTGCACACAAAAATTCAATAAAAACCCCCATTTTAGCATTCTAGGTCCACCAAAGTCATTGCTAGTCGTTGCTGATCGAAAGCATGTGTACGACTGCCTGTTAGTGATTAAAAAAGGTAAAGGTAAAGGTCGTCAATTTGTATAGCGCATCGTCGCAAACACGCCTCTAATGCGCTTTCGTCACTAACCAGAGCCGCCTGCCGCATGGCTACCATGTGCAGCCTGCAGACACAGGCTGGCACAGTGGCCGGCTAGGCAACCCCAGTCAGCTGTACCAAGGTCCCCACCTTCCGTAACCCATATAAATGAGTTACTACTCATTTTACCGTCCCACGGAGGGTAGAAAGAAGGCTGAGTCGACCTAGCTGGCAGGCTTTGCACCGAGATGGTTTACCTGCCCGCAGGCAGTCACCCATCGCAGTACTAACCGGGCCTGGCGTAGAGTAACTTCGTTTCAACCGTAACGCGTTACCAACTACGCCACGCCACCATGCCTTGGCCTAGAGTAGCCTTGGCCCTATCTCACATCGTTTCTGAGATATAGCGACTTATTGGCTAAACTCACATATTTTCCTCACCCCATCTCATTTAGCACCCTTACTTGAGGTGACACCTTTCGAATTTATAGAAAATCTTTATGGATGCTGAAACAAAAGTCTTCTAGTGAGCTGACGATTATTATTATTATTATTTTTTATCTATATAGCGGCACATGCAGACGCACCAGAAGATGAGGTGATGCTAGTTTGCACCGTTTATGACTGATCCACCCATGAGACAGACGGACAAACAGACAGACAGAATTGTGATGCATGCTACAGAAGTAACTGCTGTCGCACATAAAAATTTGAAAAAAAATCATCTGCAGGAAAACAGAAGTCTGCTAGCAGAACTACCATTCAGACTAATAAAAGGCTGTATGATGATGAATTTACATAAAGGTTAAAGGTTAAAGGTCCGAATATAGCTCTTAATGAGCGAACCCATCTCAGAGCTACGGAGCGTCACTTGTCATATGGGATCACACAGTGTTACCTGCCACCCGACAGAGGTGAACGCGCCCCACCTTAACCCTAGCCAGATAGGCCGGTACTCAATTTACCTACCCCGGAGGGATGGAAGGCTGAGTTGACCTACATAAGTCATTGATAGCTCTATCTTTTTATGGCCACCGTGTATAATAATATCACGTAATAGCAGATATAACTGCAGAAACGTTCCATGCAGTGACAACAACAAACCTGACGAGTTCATCTGCATCTTGAAGCAAAAGTTCCATAAAAGCAAAGCCGAACGCACGATAAAAGCAGTTTCCATCGCCACGAGTGCGTCGAAAATGACCGTACTTCTTACGCAGATGCTGAACGACACAACATACAGGGAGGAACCTAGAAGAGCTCTTGCTTCAGTCCTTAATGACGTTTTAAAATACATCTCGAGACATTTTATTTCCAGCGTGCAATCTCCGTTAAGCCCAAATTCCATTATGCCGACTTTCACCGAAACTTCCCCGCAGGGAAAGTCGCGGACGCAAATCACAAAAGTCGTGAACACAAACCGTCTCGACATGTCAAGATGTTTGCGACAAAGTCCGTGACAGGTCTGCGACAAACCTGTTTGTGTCGCTGTAATGGAATTTAGCCCGTTACAATGCACAGGGAAAGTTAGCGACAAAATCGGCGACAAAGTCAGTGACAAAGTCTGTGGACTTTGTCGCATACACAAATCATGAAAGTCGGCGACGTGATTTGTGTCACGGACTTTCATGATTTGTGTCCGCGACACGTCCGCGCCTTTGTCGGGAACTTGTCCCAGACTTTGTCACAAAGTCGGAGTAATGGAATTTGGGCTTTACCCAGCTGCAGCCTCATGGGTTAGCGCAAATTCCGACAGAGAGCGAGCGGCAAATTTCCAATGTAGATGCTCAGACTTTTAATTTTGTCTTTAATTACCTAAAATGGACGGTTTTGGCTTCAAATTTTGCATCTGAGGATAAAAATTTTCTGACAAGAAGAAGATTTTCAGACAACAGCCAAAATTTAGCCAAAGGAGAAGGGGGCAATGGCCTCTGCCTCTGTACCACTGCTGTTATGCCAGCATTCAATTTCATTGACTTCAGCACCTAACTTGCAAATATAAAACGTTTACACACAGAAACTTTTGAATAACTTAAACACTAATCAATTAAACCAGAAACAGTCAAAACTAAGCAATTAAGTTAACTAGTTATTACTACTAGAGTTCTACGAAGAAATAAATCCCTAACTATGTTTCAAAAACACTTGTGAGGAAGACATTTTATTTCTCGTCTGCATTGTTTGTGACCTAATGCAGCATCATAGATTCAATTTTTTCAACCTGGTGCTTTATAAACAAGAGGGTGCGGCCGTTGAGGGGCCGCCCGCTATGGGGCCGTCCTTGCAGTTGAGTACGAACAGACGGAGGGAACGGCCGTTGCCATGGTAACGAAGTCACCCGGGGCAAGGCGGCGAGGGTTCCTTATGACACCTGCCAAATATATATATATATTTACTTATATATACACTTATATATGCGAATCAACCAATCACCATCTGGAAATTCTGATAATTAGGCTTACGTTGACACAACTACTGTGTCCTGTGACCTTGACCTTTGACCCCTTGACCTTGAAATTGGTCCACGGGGTGCTCGTGTCCGGGGGTCCCTTCCTACGAAGTTTGGTATTCGTAGGCCTTTTCGTTTTCCCTCTAGGTGGAGGCATGGGATAGACGGACAGCATAGATACATAATGCGACCTCCTTCTAGGAAGGACGGCGCCATAATAAATCATTAATTTATTGGATTACACACTTACCCACACTTGGTATGGACAAGAGTTTGTGCCATTATAGGTTCAAAAAGTTTAGAATCTCAGTGTTTACTGGCTGAATTATTTTCTCTTAGTTATTTTTGAGCTCTTCCAACCATTCAACTCTTGTACTCCAATATATCTCGTCAATTTCATCTATACACAAATCCCATTGAAAGGACACTGACATGCGCCGATTCTTTCTAAGACTTTGGAGCTTTATAAATCATTTACTTACTTACTTACTTACTTACATATTTGAAATAAAGTATCTGTCTGTATACGAGCCTAGTAATAATAATACCTTGATCTTAGCCAGGTAAACTTCATCGTCAGCAAATTCTTTCTCCAGACTTGACAATTCTTCAATATCACCGATCAATGGCTGAGTTTCTGCAATCTGGGAATGAACAGTACCGGTAGTTAGACTATCACCAATCACCAATCAACAGCAATCTCTGCAATTCATGAATAGCCATTAAAGGTTAAAGGTCCGAATATAGCTCCTAAGGAGCGAACCCATCTCAGAGCTACGGAGCGTCACTTGTCATATGGGATCACACAGTGTTACCTGCCACCCGACAGAGGTGAACGTGCCCCGCCTTAACCCCAGCCAGATAGGCCGGTACTCGATTTACCTACCCCGGAGGGATGGAAGGCTGAGTTGACCTAGGCGGTTGGTTACATCCCAAGATGGTTTACCTGCCCACAGGCAGTCACCCATCGCAGTATTAACCGGGCCCGGCGTACAGTAACTTCGCTGATCGAATCAGACGCGTTACCACTACACCACGCCTACCGCTTATCGTATTAAGGAAGTAAGTAAGTGTGTGATACTTTATTTCTCAACGGTCAAACGCCAGTCGAGTCGCAATAACAGAAAATAGAGCATAGTATATTGCAAAATTGCACTTTGGAACAATGAAAAAAAGAAGAAAAAGACACATAAGTTACATTACTAATGTTATGTTGATGCAGATTGACATAGTCATCTAATAAGCATCTTCGAATAAACTTTGCAGTACAAAGGAACGCTCGTATAGGCCTACATGTACATGTAGGTTATAACGACACGGGCGTTTCATGGGGAGAGTTTTTCTGGATAATAACTGCGTAACTGTTTGTTCGGCAGGTGCTCGGCAATTCCACAGTCCGTTCGAGTGTTTTCGGCACTTGTACGCGGTGGGCGGTGCTCGAATGTTGTTCCACGGAGCAAAGATCACCGTCCTTCGTGAGGCGCCGGCGTTCTCCGTCTACATGCTCACGTTTACGGCCGTCCGTCGTCGTCTGACGCCGTCCGGCCGAACCGACCCTACTTTCTCCGTCGACCTCGTCGCAGGTCGGCAGTGATGTGATGATGGGTCATTGTAACATTTCTCTAAATAATTGATTAAAACTGACAGTTTGAAAAAGTCACATTTGAATTCGAATTTTCTTCTTCACTAATTAATTAAAATCAGAAGTTGAATTAAAATTACATTTCGATGATGGTAAATAGTTAGAATAACTTTGTATTATACCGGTGTAATATGTTTTGAGTAAACTGCAGTCTGTGTAATAACAAGCTGTTTTCTTATATCAACAAAAGTGGCATTCAAGAAATTATGTCAAACACGTCCCGGGGGTACAATAAAAAATCGACAACAAAGTGGGTCATCTTCGTTGTCAGCCAATTATATTGGAACTCAGTTACAGTTAGCTTGCATGAAATTAGGACTATGATTATAGAATTAACTTAATATAAAGTAATTAATTACCTGCGCCAAGGAGGTTATGCATTTAGGCCCTATCTCTATGTTCGTTAAACTTAGTTTATTAGCAGGATTACACAGAAAGTTACAGTCTGATTTGGCTAAAATGTTCAGGCAAGGTTAAACTTACCCAGCTTAGATGTGATTAAATTCTGGTGGTTATCGGGATCAGCGTCTGGATCTGGCATTTTATTGAAGGATTCTTTTACCATTGCTATTATTGTGTTGCAGTTGGCGAACACAGCACAAATAAATAGCGTTGGCTAAAGTTTGCGTTCGACTCCAAGTGCCTCTTCTACACCGTGTTTCAAAAAACCAAGCCACTTTTATTTTTAGAATAGCGTTGTGAAACGTTGGCCGATTCAGGGCCGGATTTAGCTGGTGGGGGGCTTGGGGCCCCTGGTGGGAGGCCTGGACCCAGTGGCGTATTTGGGATTTCAGAAAGGGATTGGCTATCGAATTACATGTTTTAAAAATTGACGGGTTTGGTGGGAGACCCCCTGTTGGTGGGAGGCCTGGGGCGGGGACCACCGCCCCCCCTAAATCCGGCCCTGGGCCGATTTAAATAATTTTTGGCACGCAACGTCGCGAGGAAGCTTGACATAAATGACTTTAGTTTTGCCCATCTTATCTTCATATACTGTTGCTACACTACCTTGTGAAATGCAGAAGTCGTAGCATATTGCTAGCAGCACGTTCAGTAATAACCGCTTGACTCAGAACGGGCCACTCGCTGTTGATGCGTCGTTTCAGTTCGTCGACGTACGATCTTAAATGCGTGCGAGTAGTGTTAGATAAGTAACGGATTATCAGTGATTTGTTATTTGTGGTCTCAATGATTTTCTGAGCCGACGCATGCGCTACCATATGAATTCATTATTGTAAACGGTCAGACTAAGACTTCTGCAGGTAGTGCAGCAACGGTATTAAGGTGAGGTGGGTAAAACTAGTTGTTTACGTGAAGTTTCTTTTGCGATGTTGCGTGCCAAAAACTCTTACAATCGGTCAATGTTTCACGAAACTATATGCGAAAAAAACAAAAAGTGGCCTGTTTTTTTCTGGGACCCAGTGTGGTTAGGTAGTTACCCGATTGATTACCCGGGCGGCGACTGTAGGTGGCGTGGCGGGATTGATGTCTTGGTCGTCAACGATGCCTATCGACGTCGTCAAGAGCCGACTGCAGTCGGACAGTCCGTACGTGGACCGGACGACGGCCGCGGCAGGTAGCCGCCGTGTCTACTCTGGTGTGTTGGACTGTGTCGTCGGCAGCTGGCGTGCCGAGGGCGTGTCGGTGTTCTACCGCGGACTGACGGTCACCTGCATGCGTGCCTTCCCGACCAACGCCGTCATCCTGGTCGTCTACGTCAACGCGCTGCGCCTACTCGACGGCTAGCAGTAGCACCCTAGCACCGTCGGGTTGCGTATTTGTAGGTGGGGCAGCAGTGTCGTGGAATAAGCAATTAGGAGCAGGCCTGTCGAGAGTGGGTAGGAAAGTGAGGGCCCCGCGACGTTTGGGGGTCCCGCTGTCGCTCAAAAACATAAAAGTACACCAGAATGCGCCATTTAAAAAAATTCCGGGCCTCGCTGTGGCTCTCGGCGGCCCTGATTAAAGGAGGGACAGGAACACGGCATGGTGGATGTTGGACTTACTATCACGAGGAATGGATGTGCGACTGTTTTCGGACAGATAAACTATCTCGGTATATGACCGACACCAAGTCAATGGTGTCTGACTATCGCCCCTTTGTCGTTTCGCCCCCTGGCTCTTTTGACTACTGGCTGATTTACCCCTGGCTTGTTCGCCCCCTGACTGATTTGCCCCCTTAGCTTGGACAACTCGCCACGTTGAATAGTCCTACTGGTAAATTGGTAATTCAATATTGATTAGTTACAAGACCGATAAATAAACGATTGTGTTACTGTTTAGTAGTTTGTTCAATTAAGCATAGATATTATTATATTTCATTATACAGAGAGTCAGACACCCCATTTGCTTTTTGCACCACATTGTCTGCCTATAATGTTTGGGTGCTGTAGGGCGCTGTCTATAGATCTAGACCTTCGTCAACACACAGCAGCGGTTATTAGACTTAGACCCAAATATAGGCTACCTGTAAAAATTCATTTCAAAGAAAGGCCGACTCGACCCACATGCAGCAATACCCAAGCAAATAGACTAAAAAACCAAAATTGAAATGTATGCAGAAATTTGCACGGGTCTCTGTCGGAATTAGGCTACATAAGAAATTTGCAAACGTGTCAGTTAGAAAATTGTTGCTATTTTTACTCCACAACGCCGCTGCTATGGAGCCTGAGATGACGACTGACTTCCGTTTTCGTGTTGTGATCACTTATTACGCCAAAAATGTTTGGCGAATCAGCCAGGGGACGAAAAGCCAAAAAGCGAAAGAGCCAGGAGGCGAAAAAACCAGAGGCGAAAGAGCCAGGGGGCAAATGAGCCAAGAGGGCGAAACGGCAAAAGGGCGAAAATGCCAAAATTCGATCAAATCAGCCTTTCATTTCGTTGAGGTAGGTAAATGGGGAACTGGTCTGTCCGGTTGGGGTTGAAACGGAGCGCGTTCACTTGTGTTGGGTGGCAGGGGTAACACTGTGTAATCCCATGTGGCAGGTGACGCTTTATAGCTTTAAGACAGATTTCCCATCTTTTAAACTTACATTTGCCAACAGACATGCCTAGCTGCAAAATACTGACATACGAGATTATGGGTGCGCAAAATTTTACTTTTGTCCCTAAATGCCCCCAGAAGTTGAACAGAAGATTTTCAGGCATAGATTTCATATTTTTTGACAAGAAAAAATTTCTGACAGGCTAAAATTTTGGGGGCTTCTGTCCCCTTTTGCCACGACATCACTAGATGTGGGTCAAGTACGTTAACTCAACCTGGCCATATTTTTCTGTGCATTGTATAGGAGTAATAAGTAGTCTATCAGAAGAGCTTGGACGTAGCCTAAACGCACATCGCGCGATGCACTAGCGTGCGCGGTCCCAGTATAAGCTGGTGTCTGACTGTGGAGTGTGGAAGTAACGTCTTTCTCTATACGTACACGGCAAACTCGGGCCACTTTCTAAATCGTGCAAGTGCCATTTTGTGCACTGCCAGTAGTTAGTAGCGCCCCACTAAAACACTCCGGATATAAATAAATCCAGGGCCGTAGCCAGGATGTGAAAAACGAGGAGGCAGCGCAGGGGATCTGGGGGACAGAGTCCCTCAGCGGGGTTCAGGGGCGGAGTCCCGGTGGGGAGAATGGGGGGCGAAGCCCCCCCCAGAAGCCGATAAGCTTTTAAAATTCAATTAGCTGAAACTCTTGTTTTTCTATATAGGGGCCTACATGCTTGATATTCAAACACTGAAGGCTTCCATGTTCATCTGTACCTGGCTACAGGCGATCGTAGGCCTAATTCTGTTACAATCTGTAAGTTATTAGTGGCGAGTACAAAGCAAAACGCAAGCGTAACGTTGCACCTTCAAATCTTATACTAAAAGATTTACAGAGGCAGATGAAAACTGCTATGTTTATACAGGCCTAACTGTCTGTATTCTGTAGCCTATTTGCTTGCTAACTAGACCACTAATCCAGTGGTGGATCTAAGCTTCAGCCAAAGGGGGAATATTCCTCTTTTTTTCCCTGTTCCTTTCTTTTTTGTTTCCCTCCTCTCTTCCCCACTTTTCTTCGTTTTTCTTTTTCGTTTTCTTTTCCCCATTTCCTTCCCCTAGAAGTAGGACCCCTTGAATCCAGCCAAGCGACGTAGGGGAGCGCTGTGAGCTTCCCAGCGGGGTCTGGGGCGAAGCCCTAGCCGAAATCGAATCTGGTGCATCTGGTGGCAATAATTTTAATTATTTTTTGATACATTAACTTATTAATTTGCAGTTTGGCGTATGAAGTGTACTTATGCATAGAGGCTCAAAAGAGTAAAGGGGGTGGCCGCACGTCCACCCCTTCTCCTTGGATCCGCCACTGCCCTAAGCGCCGACTTAGCTGGCCGCTACGCTAGCCGCCAGCCGCCAAAGTTTTTTGCTAAGCCGCTGCCGCCGCGAAAATCGCGGCTAAGCCGGGACTTTAGCTGCGAAAATGCTAATCCAAATGCGAAATTTAGGGCTTGAGACTTAGGTATTGTTACTAACTAAAAATTAATAGCCTACTTCCGGTGGGAGGTCTGGGGGCGAAGCCCCCCCCCAGAAGCTGATAAGCTTTCTAAATCCACTTAGCTGAAACTCTTGTTTTGTGATACAATTTTTGCAAGCGTCCGAGAGCGAGGAGGCAAGTGCCTTCTCGTGCCTCAATGTAGCTACGGCCCTGACATCAATTTGAAAGGAAATCGGTGATGATTTATTACATTGTTATTGCGCATAGTGAGTATAATTAGGCCTATATTCCGCAAATACTCTTAAACTGAATGAGCGTTTTGGTCATTCTTATGCAATAATTCACGTTTTTCTATGTTAGTCGTTGTTTGTTAGTGTTATACAGACTGCATGACGGTTGTGATCCTGTGTGAGCTTTCGTTGCCTTGTTTTGTGTTTTGTGTTTATTTGCGCTGCGGCTAGCTTGGGTTTTAAAATCACTCTGACCGAAGCAAAATGAATGTCAACACCATCGTCGTGGGTTGACAAAATGAGGAGAAAGTTGCAGATTTTCGACAGATGCTCGGAATTTTAATTTTTTCTACATTTTCCAAAGTACGATATTTTCAGCTCCAAATTTTGTATTTTCGAAGAATTCTTTTTTCGACAGGCTAAAAATTTTGGGGAAGGAGCAATTGTCCCCTTGTTCCACCTCCTCCCGCCACGATGCCTTTGTCATCACCAGTGGCGTAGCGATTCAATGTAGGCCTAGTACAAACTACTTTTTCATATTGTGCAAATACAAGTTTTGTGCATGCAATAAATGGTAGAACAGAGGTTGTGCCATAGGCGCTTACCGAAAGAACCTTCGAGCAAAAGTGTTTCAGCTATACAGGGTGGGCCAAAAAATGGCACAAAATTTTTATATGCCAATAATTCCATCAAATATTAACCGATTTTCAAAATTCTTTCACTGATGGAATGAACAAAAAATTTGTAGTAACAATAACACTTAAGATCCCACCACACCTTATAGGTGTCGTTACACTACCTTGTGAAATGTCAACATCGCACTCTCGCCGGCGATGACAATGGCCAATTGCATGATCAACGTTGATTGAGCCTGACATGTGGCTTTCGAACAGCCCGAACTTAAATCCTGTCGATTATGCTGTTTGAGGGGGTCTTTCATAGATGGTTTATCAGTGTTGACAATTCACGACAATTCTGGAGCACTGAGTGGGGCAAACTGTCGCAGCGTTTGGTTGATTGCGCTATTGGTCAGTGGCGTCATCAGCTTGAGTGCGTCGTCCAGCAGCAAGGCGGACAAACTGAACATTTGATGTGAAAACTGCGAGATATTACAGTTACTTTGGACAATAACTGAGGCAATAAACAGGTTGTTTTGTTGTAA
>Ga0209367_1009774_pt1 | contig 12951 bp, 8 predicted proteins | sample WorMetLIZISLAND2_FD_187412 | JGI IMG/M metagenome (GOLD analysis project Ga0209367, IMG submission 187412) | Marine gutless worms symbiont microbial communities from Max Planck institute for Marine Microbiology, Germany - Olavius geniculatus... ... | reverse complement strand
GTATTTCTGAAGTTAGAAGCTATATAACAGAGTGGCCTCGTTTTTTTGGGCCACCCTGTATATCTGTCCAGGGATTAGTTGGGAATTCACAATAACTTCACGCAATATAATTTATACAATGGAAAATAACTGAAAGTTGAAAACGATAATAGAGTCAATGTCTCAGAACGGTGGCGTGCGATGGAGTCGAACATTTTAGCATATAATAGACCTACAGGCTGTAACAAAACGAGTAATTAGACTATAGGATATTAGTAGTAACCATGCTACTAACTGAAGCAGTTTGGCCACAATTCGCAATGCAAGTATTTAAGGGTGCAGTCAGTACCCCCGTTTGAGGAAAATAGGAGGGTTTTGGTAACAACCAGACAACCCTATTTATTTGTTTGTTTAGACAGTTTTTCGACAAGACGTATCGTTTAGCGACAACGCATGCATTACAGACAACAAATGACAGAGAGAAACACAACCGTATATCCAAAAGTTGACTTTACGGTTGGGCAATAACATCAACGCTGCCATTAAACCAGGTCGACGACAAAATATTGAAAATCTATCTTTTCAGGTTCCTGCTACCCAATCAACATGTCATAATCACCAAATTAGCAAAGGACTATTTGTTTCCATTTCTGTTCAGAGTTAGTAATGACAAAATACGCAAAAAACACTTACCAATGCGACTGTGGCGGACTGTAGCCTGGGCCCATGTGGTAAGTAATGTTACCATGCATTGAGCCGAAAAAATCATTGTCAGATGGACCTGCCATGTGTCTACCAGATGCACAGACAAACCGTCATTTCATATCCGTAAGTAAGTAAGTAAGTAAATAAGTAATTTGTATAGCGCGTTAACGGTAACAACCTCGACCACGCTCGGTGTGCTAGCGAAAAGATTTATGTTTTAGATGGTGTCTACAATCAGACAAAAAATGTGTGCTGACAGACTTTTCCTAAGAGGGGGGAGGTTTCAACGTTGTCCCGGTCTGCGAAGTGGCCTACAGTTATGGTCTCTGCATAAGGAACCGCTGTAAGCTTATCCCCAGTGGAGTTTGGGGCAAACCTACGGCCATTTTTATGCACTTTGGTTTCGAAAATAATAACAAATTGCATCTGGCGGTGAGTGACGTTTTTCGTTGTTTTCATACAACGTTTTCCATAGACTTTGACTGGCGAGAAATTCGATCAAACCAGTGAGTTGTTGCGCAATATTGGACATGTCATAAATTACAAATTGAAAATGTAAAAAAAATCCGCCCATCGTTATGTTCTGCCAGACTTTAACCGAAAGTACGGGAAATTTTTAGGCCTTACTGAAAACAAGCAAAATAAGAGTAGTGGGGATACTCATTATTTACAGATATTGCATAAAAAGTTGTTCCACTATTAAACACGCTATTACAGCTGCTGTTATTTTTGCAAACCTAAACAAAAAGGCTTATGTTAAATAGGCCTAAATGAGACAGTGCAGAAAATGTTTCAGAATGGGTCAAATACAAATAAAGTTATCAGAAACTTACGACATTAATCTGTATGCATCGTCGTAGCTGATTGGTTGCACTGGGATTTTTCCAAGCGACACTTCAGACAGTGGTAAACGAAACATTCCATCTAAAACATACAGACGGACGTTTCCGTTTTGGCGTTAAGAGACAAAAACAAGCCGGTGGCGTAGCCGGAAATTTATCTTGGGGAGTGCACTCCTTACGCCCTAAGGGCCGAAATTCGAAAGCTAAAGCCGAAAGCGGAGAGTGTTCATTGGGCAGAAAACAATAAGCCTATAAAAATATGAGCCTATAAAATAAAAAAATGTCGTTTTAGTGAGATTTGTAGGCGCTTGTTAAACCATTTGTACAATTTTTAAGCTGCTGAAAAAACTGGCTACTCATCTCGAGGGTACACCCACACACGATTCAGCGTCCAATTGCCTACGGGACTGAAACAGGTATAAGTACGGCCGGGTAACGACCTGTTTTGAGTCTCAAGAGTAACAGAAAAACTGCATCAGAAACAAGAATACACTACTAATGCATTATACTGGACAATGCCAACAATTACACTCAAATGACTCAATACATTAAAAATCTATTTCTTACGAATTTTGCTTTATCCTAAAGTAACTCCGGAAAAAAATTGCTGGTTAAACGAAAATCGAAAGTAGGCCTATGCTAAAGTTGCTGCCCGTCCTTGATTTTCATAAACGAAAATTAAAAATATCCTGCAAGCACCTGCTAGCAATAATATACGGAATGTGACAAAAACTAGCCAGTAAGTTGAAACTGCAGTATAAGTCAAAGAGTTCCCAGGTTCGACGAAACCAAGTGTTCGTGGTTAAAACAAAGTAAACGGGGGCGGTAATTTTTCGACAAACAGATTTTCGATAAAATTCCGATAAACAGTTGCAAATTTCTCACGGCGGAAATTATGAGTGCTCAAAATTTTAATTTAGCCCCTAATTTTTTTCCAAAATGGGGGTTTTAGCCAGCCTCACACTTTCCATTTTTAGAGGACAATTTTCCGACAAAAAGGTTTGCTGTCAATTTTGTGACAGCGGAAAAATTAGAAAGGGGACAAGTCCCCGCTGTCCCACCCTCCCCCCTTCGGCCACGACATCGATGGTTCTGGGTCGGAGTCAGGTACCTCTGCTGGGTAGCGACGGACTGAGCGGATCGCCGTATCTCCACAGCGAGTCCCTGCGTGTGGCCCAGCCAGGCAAATACCTGCCACTGGGATACGTGTCAGCCGCTGTACCAGGCGACACCACTTCACTCGGATCAGGGTACAGCAGGACCGCTCTAGCACCGCAGTCCTCCGCGTGTTTCACCTGGTATTCACGACCGGCAGAATGAAATAAGGTAAAGTCCAGTACTTGCTATAGCGCTTCTTACATGAGACGGACTCAAGACCCGAAGCGCTTTTACAGTCTCGGAAGTGGCAGCTGATTGGCATAAGCTGATGATACCGCAGCACACAACGCGGCCATCCATTGCCCGCGTCAGCGAACAACTGGACCCGCGGTATGAAGAAAGCAGACATACCACCGCCCCAATCAACCACACTTGGTCCTCATCCCGTAGCCCGTAAGCTCATTTCCCATCCAACGGAGGGTAGTAGGCTAAGTTGACCTGAGCCCATAGCAAATAGCAAAACATCGTATTTACGTACAGTTTTTAGCAAAAAGCTACCTAAATATTTGTTATTACAAAAATGAAATACTTTGTTGTTTTCGAGTTTGGGTACTATTAGGGGCCCGTACGAGACAGACAGACAGACGAACGGACGGACAGACGTACGAACACGACAAATAGTGCGGCGTATTAGGATAGCCGTTTTTTAAAACAAGGAAGTTTTGAAGAGTGAGTAGTGGGGCTCTTTTCCTTTTCTTTCATTGCCTTCTGCTGCCTTATTTTCCATTCCTTGCTTTTCAGACATATGCAAGGGAATGTGATTGTTTTGTGCCGTTAACAATAGCATGTCATGATAGAAGAAATTTGTCGTTCTAAAACGGAGGCAAATCCGAATCTGATTATTGAAAGCGAATGAGTTTACTGTGCTAATTAAAAGAAAGATACATATTCAACAACTTGTCTACCATTTGTCCTGGAAATATCCGTCCATATCTCAAAATAACAATCTTGTCTTGACAAGAAACTCCTTTCGTTGACAATAATTTGAAATCTTTCTCTTCGCCGTAGTTAGCATAAACCAAATCTCCCTGAAACACATTTATTCACAAACGACATTTTAAAATCACATTTTGCAAACAAAAGAATACTACAGCGGCATGCAATTGCAACAAATAGTGTAAAGTTATTAGAGTAATTTTATTAAGCGACATCGGTCTTGCAGCGCAAACGGTTCCGCCTATTCCTACACATTTCTCCGTAGCGTTGTCCGTCTGTCCGTCCGTCGTCTGTCACATTTGTGCACCCTGCCTAAATCGTTCAAAAGATTTGTATTCCATTTGGAAGCTACATGTGGGGTCCAATAAAAATAAGAAATTTGGCATAAACACGAAACTACAAATTGCTGCTGTCACCAGGTATGGCGAATAAAACGAAGAGTTAAGTGGACTTTTCAAAGTGATTCCGTTTTTTTTGCAAATAACTTTAAATGTGATATCAAGTCCCGGGCCAAATAAGTATAAGCGTCTACGTTTCATCACAGACGGTCTAGAAAGCATTATGGAACTGTAACGATCAAGAAATAATAAACTCTGGACCGTGTTCAATTAACGTGCTAATTTCATCACTGTGATTGGCTTTGTGTTCTGCTTGGAACGTGCGTGTGATAAAAAGCAGCGAGACCCGTTTCAATCGTCACACTTAACCGGAGTGAGACTGTGGTCAATCGTAACACTGCAAACATTGTTATAAGAAACAATGAAACAAAGTAGATGATAAACAAGTATATAGCTAAAACAAGACGCATTACTATAAGCATTTATTACTGGAAATAGCGAAACCACAGCCAAACCTCTGCGGTTCCGTTGAGTGAATAAGCAGCGTATGATTCAGTAAACTCGGGGTGGTCGGCAGATCGCGGGTCACCGTTGACTGAAGGCCCGCGGTACTTGGTAACGTAGACAACAGACCCGTTTTCGTTCAACAGATAAACCACGTTCGACTTTTCCCTACACAGCGGTGCTGCAAAGGCTAAAAACTATGTCGGTTCAGTGCCGAAATATTGCGCGGCCGTCCGCTTAAAGTCGCACAACCCTGACCTTTGAAGTTTTGGGCTGAAAATTAGCGCACCGGTTGCTTAGACCCTGTGGAACGTTCACGCAAATTTTGGGCGTTCTATGCCTTTCAGTTGCTGAGCTAAAAGTCCGCATGCAACAAACGGGCCAACAGAGGGACGAACGGACGGGAAAAATAGGCAGACGGACAGACAAACAGGCAAGACCCGTACTGCGGCCTAGAAAGCCAAATGCTCTCGATGTTGTTAAAAGCAGAAACTTCGTAGATACAAATCTAGGCCTGCTAATGACAAATATGATATGTACGACGTTAGTCGCGTTATTTGCTTATAACAGTAAGTAAGTAAGTAAGCAAGCAAGTATGCGCACGTTGTCAACTGGAAACCGCAAAATCTGAGCTGCAGAATGGTGGGGACTAAAGTGGCCTAAAATCTTGGTTGTAAAAAAAGCTTTGAGTTGTCGACGAAAACAGCGTACAGAAGAAAAATTGCGGTACTTTTTTAAACAGACATTTTCGTGCAAGGCTTCACACAATTATTAACTAAACATGGCCTACGCTGGCTTTAATTCTCTGACCCTGATTACGATGATAATGAAATTAATGATGACAGTGATTTCGACAACGTACCAGTCGTGATAGGACAGTAGGACATCATACTGAGCTTCAGTCACAACATAGTGCAGAAGACTCAGCTGTTCGTGGAGGTAATCGTGAAGTCGGTTGTTGCCGCTAGTGCCGCTGATGTGCACCGCTTGCGTGTAGTTCCTGCAGACAATGACACACATCACTAATACCCCGTTTACACGATCGAGCAAACATCGAGCAAACGTCGAACAAAATGTATTCAAAATACACGTGCTAATTGCTCGACGTCTGCTCGACGTCTGCTCGATGTTTGCTAGCATTCATCCAGCTAGCTCGACGAGCTACGGTAATTAGCATGCTAATTAAGAGGGCGGGCGGGTTGTAATTAGAAGGCCCATATAACACGTGATCAGCTGTGGGCTAAGCCTAGTCATACATTTGAGCCAGGGGGCGGGGCTCCATCAGGCCTGCTTGATGTTTGCTCGATTGTGTAAACGGGGTATCACATATACTAACAATCAGCTCAGTCATGTCTAACACGACATGTACTGGATACTGCACTGCTAAAATGAAAAAGCGAGTACGCTCCACGAGCTTATACCGCTCCAGTGAACTCGAGTCCCTATTTCCAAGACGCGGACTCCGACTAAAAAAACTCGACCACAGATCCTAGAAATATTCAAACAAAATGCCATATTTTCTAAGATAGCGTCTATCTATTCCGCTTCGCGTTTGAGCTCCAGTGCTAAATAGGTGGTCGACATAGAGTGGCCATTGCGACTCTAGAAAACGTTTTGATTTCTGCTAAAATGTCTGTCAGTTTTTTTTCTAGAACAGCACATTATGTTAAAATTATCGTTTCGCAATTATTAATAGTATATGTACCTGAGATTCTGCTGTAAAGATTCTGCACTGATATGACTGCGTAGATCACGACTCAATTCGACGCTGTAAAACTACCACACAACACACCAGTGAAGACGTAAAACATCGTAAAGTCTTTTCCGAGCCACAAGACCCATAGGATGGCGCTGATCTCGGTTTTTAGCTCTCAGGGAGACACCAGGTTATACTGCCAAACCACAGATACGGGGCTAGTGCATCGCGCGGTTGCTTGTATACGAAAGACACTCACTGCGCCTACCCGTAAAGGGACGGCCAGGCTGAGTTAGCTTGGATGGCTGGTTACATATCGAGATGGGTTACATGTATGCAGACGGTTACCCATCTTTGTACTAACCGGGCCCGGCGTTGATTAACTTTGTTGATGCGACCAACGACGTTATCAGCTAAGCCAAACAGCCAACATAAAAATGACTATTCGCTAATGATTACGATGCTAGACTTACAACTCAGCCAGTTTCCATATCACTTCACGGGCAGCATTGGACCAGTAACATTTTCGACGTTGTGCCCAAAAGGACACCAGCTAAATTTGAAGACAGAAAATCTGCTGTATTTGGACAACAACGTCAAAGTCGCTACAAAATAGCAACGTGTCCCACCGCTTCTAAACGACAACGCAAATCATACTTTTTACACTTTTAGTCTTTAACTAGGCTTAACTACTCGTATATTAATTAACTATCACCGCAAATGCGCTATGATTATCGTGACGTTGACCTTGATTCATCCCGTGTCCAACTGGACACACGGCCACATTCCGACGCTATACAGTGTACGTGTCTGTCCAAAACGCTTCCTCTTAGGTAAACCCCATCTTTCACATTTCCTCGTTGACTGTTACCATAATTAGTCAATTATCCTGCAGAAGGCACACGAGAGCTGGCGAGTTTATGCTATGTTTTTTCATACCTTGTAGCTGGCGTATGACGTCACCGGTTGACCGGAAGTACAGTCGGGAAGCGCGGAGGACGGTGACGTCACGGCACGTCGTATCAAGTAGCCGACGATCAGACCGGACATGAAGAGTACGATGACAGACAACGCGCGCAGAGTGGCGGACCGACAACCGTCCGACGACAACAAGGTCACACGGGAACTGTCTGGACTGGAGGTGCCACGGCGTAGAGGTGAACAACTTCCCGCATCCTCTGACACGCGCTTGTACGCGACCCTCACCTGCGCATGTTGAAAACATTCTATGAAATGTTCTCGGCACGGTGAAACTTTCGTCGTAATTTTGGCTCGAAATGTAACAAAATTCACGATCCATTCAAATGTGAAATATTCACAACGCGTACCTCATCGTTGTCGGTATCGTACTTGGTGTACGGCTGTTGTATCGGTACGCCGGCACGGTATCCACACCTCATCACTACTGTGTAGTTCAGTGATGATCTCTCAAGTTCTCAACTTAACCGTTTCAGCCTAGCCGCTCCACTGATTCAGAGCACGGGGCCTCAGCCGATCAAACTACCTGAAAACAACGCCACAAGTCTTGTCATCATCGCAGCATTTACGAATCCGAGCTTAAAGCGCTGGACGACGACGAAATTCTCAGTGAAACCTTTGATCAGCATAAAGTGTCAGCATACCTTGCTATTCAGATGCCTGTGTTTTTTTTCTGTGGGGCTTTCTGGCTTTCTTTAAATCTAGCTAGAGGTTTAGAAGCGTTGTACCGTACGGTTTTTTCGGCGGGGGCTATTTTCGGACAGACAGCTTCCAACCGATAAGGTTATGGGTGCTGAAAATTTCAATTTTGCCACTAAGTTCCGGCCCTACAATAAAAATTTCCAAACCCAAATTGTGTATTTTTGAAAGAACATTTTTCGCCACGCTATAGGCTTAATTCGGAGAGCAACCCCCTACCCTCAGTCTCCTGCCACGAACACAAACTCCAGACAAGTGGCGCATTCTACTTGTCAGCTGACCATCAGCCGTGCATACTCAGGATGCTGGCGCGCTGCACTGTCCATCGCAAACTGCTGGACGATCGTAAATTAGACGACTACGGCGGCTTAGTGGATGGACTGAGCTTAGAGGCCGTTAGAGCGCTCGCCGAGCACAGCAACGCCCCATGGTCAGTCTCCGCATTCTCATCACGTGTTATGTCACCAAGGCTTCCATTACTAGTGAGGCGCTCCGCGGCTAACTTCTTACACGCTTAAATATGATTTAATTTAATTAATTTAAATTATAGATCATTCAATAGAAAGATTGCCAGAGAAGTATAAGGCTCTATGAGGAGAGTCGGTGTAAATACTTGTCTATTTAAAGTTAGACGTAGGCTACGAAGAAACAGAGACAAAGCTAGATAGTAGAAAGTTATGTTTACGAAAAAAAACTTTTAAATTTTCACAAATATTTTTGAAGATTTTTGTTTTTTTTTAGTTTTTGCGTTTTAATGCACAAAAACGGACACCAAATTAAGACTCACAAAAACGTCTTACACACCAGTTAACTTCACATCGTTTTGCTGAGTGAATGACGTGACGTCAAAAACCAAAAATTACGATTCAAATTTAAAATACCGGATGTACGAAATCAAATCTGATTTATATTATAGACTGTGCAACAAATAAAACACCTTAAAATTCTAAACTTTGGACCTGTAAAGTTTAAAAAAGGACAAAAACAAACCTATAGTTTTAAAACCAGCATCCAGTTCCCGAACGAAAAGGCAGGAAATAAATTAACAGTAAAAGATGTACGAGTACGTGCAAATGGAGAACCACGAGTAAATTTATAATACAACGCAATTGTAAATTCACAACAAAAATACATACAGAGCAAGCTTTTGAACCTTTAGAAAATAAATCAGTATAATCTACATAAAATACAGCTGCAGGAGGCGGCAGGAGCAATGCACAGGACACAGCTGGATGGCGACAAGTGATCTATGGCCTATGTTCCAATGGGAGCGACGAGACACAAGTCAAGTCTAACCAATTCTCCCTCTTTTCGTTTTACCATTACCATACTGCCAATGCGTATACAAGTAAGTAAGTAAGTGAAACGTAAATTTATCTAGCGCATAACGTAGAAATTAGCCTCTAATGTGACTCTATTGCTTCTTACTGCGTTCTTCAATCGACCTACTTTCATGGCGTTATACCGCGCATCTAATTCTGCCGATTTGATAGACATTTCGTCTGAATGTCATTTCTAGGCTAAACGTACGACTTTTCGTCTAAGAGCATATCCGGCTGGCGATTAGGTCTACACGTGGGACAGAGCGGCGCGAGCGTCGACGCGTGAAAACACGAAAACGGATGACTGTGTTCGGTCAGTTCAGTTCAGTTCACCCAGGCGTGCAGCCAGCCGTGTACTGTACACGACCACCAACGATCACTGTGTGACGAAACGTGGGTTTTCCTTGATACATGCAGAGTATGGAGATGCTGTCGATGTAAACAGTTAGGAAAGTAGACCGACAGAACCGTTCCAATGGTAAACGATACAGTCGTCCAACTCCTAAGCTGCGTGGAAAAAACTATATAGGCTTATAAAAAGTTTTAAAACGTTTTAGCTTTTAGCGAACACAACGAAAATAACAATTTTCAAAACCAATAAAGAACACCCTACACACCATTTTCCATGTCACGTCGTTTTTGTTGAATAACTGGCGCTACGTCAAAACTCAAAAATCAAAATTAAAATATGAAATTAAATGCGATTTGTGTTACAAAGTTCACTATAAAAGAAAACAAATGTTTAGCAACGTAAAATTTGAACTGTCGAGGTTTTTTGTAGGTTGATAAAAACCCAAAAATATTAAAAACTAGTTTTTGACTTTTTCAAACCATTTTTCCAGCCCTGATTGTAACATTCCTTGTGTCGGCCGCTAAACCTTCATTTCGTTCCATTCCCACCAGCAACACAGCAACCGAGGGACCGAGTGCCGCTAAATCCCTGCGCTACTTGTGGCGTATTAACATTGATATCAACAATGTGGCTGGAACTAAGAACACGCCGTTTTATCAGCCCTATCTCTGCGTAGTGCACACTTTATGCATGGAGACGCTAAATCATCCTGTACATACAATAACGAGAGTGCGGCCTTACTGTCGTAGCGGCGAAACAGACCGCGCGACGCGCCTATTTATGTTTATAATCCGCTTCCCGGATGACGTCACGTGTGACGCTAGTAATAAATATGCAGCTGAACTAATCCGTGGGTAATTCATTCCACCCGAGACTCATTATTCGTGTAATTATATTTTATGCAACCTACGAGACAACAATAATCAACGCTAGACGGACAGACGAACGGACAGACAACCGACTGACGGTGGGCACAGCGCGCTTTGCGTTAGCTGCAGGATATTAATGCAGTAAGGGCCTTTAAACAATTCGTGTGCTTCCCATTGAAATCTGGCGAAAAAGTTAAAAGGGAGAATATTTTTTTCAGTAGGCCCTATTTTCTTTTTACGCGACGGTGTGCAATATTAGAAAACAACTCAAATAAACACAGCGACAAAAAGCACAAAGCGAATGAAAATAAAAATACTGCAACATAACAAACTGCAATGATGCAAACAGTTTATTTTAGTGTAAAACATTGAAAAAAAAAACAAAAAAAACATTAATATATTGAGAGTCTGGTAAAAACTTTAGGGGCAGAATATCGTTTGAGATTAGAATGTTTCGTACATGGTCATAAACGCCGATGCTATCGTTAGAACGACACGTGTATCTGGAAAAACCAGCGACATCATTAGTACTTCCGGTTTTGTGGCCGCCATCTTGAATACCGACATATCTCAACGTCGGCAGTATCACTACTAAAAAGCTTGACCCCGAAAATATGGGGGTAGCCGTTGGAATTGTGTCGCTATGTGCTCTAGAACTCTAGATATGCCTGGGGGTCATTTCACCCCCCCCCCGTTGCGGACAAACGTCGCAAAAAAACCGTTGCCGTGGGACAAGGGTCAAACCAACAGCAACCAACAGCACAGAATTTTTGTACGCCTTAATGCAAATGACATTTATTGAAACGTGCTATAGGCGTAACCAACAGCGGATGAAATAGCAACGCATTATTTCGACAGACAGCGATGAAGGTACAGCGAGTGGACGGCGAGCTACTACTACTAGCACTAAGCTTGCTTCCGAGGTCAGTTAGGCTTACGTGTAGCCTAACTACAAAAGTACGAGTTGTCTATTTTAGTAGGCCTACATGTAGTTTAACTTTCAGGTTGTGCTTCCAATCTCACCGCGGGCCATTTGCAAGCAACCTAACACAAGCTGCTAACCTACTGTCACTGTGCTTAACTCAACTCAGCCTCTCACTCTCAACGGGATGGAAAATATATAGCCTAGTAGCTCAACGGCTACAAGGTGACAGTTAGGTATGGCTGGATCATGAAACCATGGTAATGTGAGTAAAACAGAAGAAATAGTAATAGTGGGAACTCAGGACAGAAGAGAAACAACGTAGGAAAAATGAAACAGAAACAAATAAAAAAGGAAGAGGGAAATAAGGGAAGAAGACTTAACCATGCACGACATTACTCGCAAGAGGATATGTGCATTATTGGAAAAGAAGAAAAAGAAGACTATCACTTAGTAGCCCTGCGGCAGAAGTATGCGACGCTTGCCTATTATAGTCAGAGTTTTGTGTAAAATTGGGGTAAAAAAATAACGGGCTGTTCGCGCGTGTCTAGTCCAAAGGCGGACAATCGATTTAACTAAATTATATCGGCGAACGTAAAGTGAAGATGCCGACAAATTCCAATATAGATCTCAACAGAAGACATTACACGCCGGCATGCAGTTCACTCGCCACTCTTCGGAGTGATAGAGAGCAGACAGCACACAATGATCGGTCGTGCGAACGATATAGGAGACAGCATCGTCGTCAAGCGACGTTGAGAATTATGACGCGCCAACTGACCGCTTTGGCCGGAATCACTCCATCAAAAACCAATCAGCGCTTCTGACGCGAAGGCCCATATACCACCCACGTTGACGGGCGACGCCGTCACTGCGTGCAACGACATTTCAGTTTTTATTTCAGTTTTAGTTTTTATACAGTTTCAGTTTTCGCAGAAGACTTGGCTGTAGTTTTTAGCCTACCGTACTTAAGTAACGGTCGAGCTTATGGTACGGTTGTCGTCTGTCCGTCTGTCAGTCTGTTTGTCCGACGTCACCATGTGTCTTAAACCTAGACATGTAAAATTTCAACAAACATTTTCAAATTCGGGGTTGAATAAACTAATGGGGGTAAAAATGTGCGTTTTCAACGAAAAGCTGGCCATAGCTCGAAAACGGTGAGAGATGGGGCCAATTACTAGTAATCACTAATATAAAAAGTGGCATATTGGCTTTCTAATGACACAAAAATCATCGACCTTGGATTACCTTAAAGGTCAATGACAACCTGTACGGTCGGCTATCCTAACGACAGCTGGGCTTTTTGTTTATATAGTTCAAAAATAATTTTTAATTTTATAATTATAGTTTCAGTTCAATCTTAATTCGACAAAGAAACCTTTTTTTAAATGTTTAATTTGACTTAAGAGTATTTTAGAAGGCCAGTTGGCGACCTTATCATTGAGTTGTTTTGGTTTCAATCAATCAATCCAGTTTAATTCAGACGTATAAGGTCCATAGAACTACACAACTACAAATGTATACTAAAAAGTGATAAAAGAGAAAAATAAAACACTAATACACATGTATGGTTAAGAACCACTGAACAATCTTATTACTCGACCTAGAACACTGTTTAGCAAAAAGAACACGAGAGTTATGGACCACAGTA
>Ga0209367_1009773_pt1 | contig 12952 bp, 3 predicted proteins | sample WorMetLIZISLAND2_FD_187412 | JGI IMG/M metagenome (GOLD analysis project Ga0209367, IMG submission 187412) | Marine gutless worms symbiont microbial communities from Max Planck institute for Marine Microbiology, Germany - Olavius geniculatus... ... | reverse complement strand
CCCCCCTTATGCAGATTTTTATGAAATTTTGCGTGAGTGGTCGTTTAGCCAACATATAACCGTGCCAAATTTTATCTCAATCAAATCAGGGGTTTTGATTCTGTGGGAGTCGACGAATTTTTGGCTTTCCCATAAGAAAGAGAAGTCGCCGTTAACACATGGCTTGAACTACCGTTCAGCCTGTAATGTGACGTGACGCCATTTAACCTTTTCCACTCCAGCATTATCTCGTAAGCTAATAAACGTAGTCAATGCAAATGTGATAAAAATGTTTACTAGCGGATTAAATGTACTGCTGGTCAGTAGCTAAAAGACTCAAATTTTGGAAACAAAGTTGAATTTAGTCTTTCAAAAGAGATTTAACTTTGTTTCCAAAAAAATCAAGTAACAACAAAAAATCGATTTATTTAATGTGCATAACGGTAGTTGCCTAATATATATATATATACGTTCATTCACCACTCAGGTAGTTAAAATGAAATGACAGACAGACAGGCAGGCAGACATACAGACAGACTGACAGATAAATGTTAATAATGTGGAACAAAATTTCTTCTCGCTCTTAATAGCCGTTTATGGCGAAATAGATGTCAACTGACTCAGTTGCTTGGCATATCTAAGCCAAAAGTGGGTTAAATACAGATCATCAGCCGTGATTGAGCAGTGTTGCAATAATATGAGCAAGTTTCCTTATACAGAACATACGCAGCATTTTGTTCCAATTAGGGAAACTATAGATGTTTCATTCAGCGCAATTTAAACACATTTTGCAAATCACTGTGCAGCAGCACAGCCGTTGTTTACATCACATTATCGCTCATACACCCAACACGGATAAACATCCAGTGTGCACAGCATTAACGGCAACGAAGTCACTTCACAAATACGGCGTGTGCCATTTTCACTACTGGTGCTGCATTTAAGGTCGAATCAATCAAAAATCAACAGTCGTCATTAACTGCAAAATCGAGTCGATAACACACACCACAGTTACCTAAAATCAAAAGCGAGGCCACCGTAGAGTACTAGTTATTCCTCACTTTCAGTACACAGCTCATAGATTTCGAGTAAGTAAAGTGTTCCAATCAAGGAACAGTTTCAATTCAAGCAACTCTCCCCTATTGCCTTACGGGATAACTCGGGGTGGAAAACGTTAAATGGGGTCACGTCACATGGTTTGTAAAGGCAGCCAGTTCATCGTTCTATCACTCTGTGTTCTAATAAAATGAGTTTTGCGGTTCTAGATGTGTGACTTGGTCGCCCTTACACAGAAATGTCACCTGGTAAGTTTTTTTTCATATTTAATATTAGAAGCATTCCCATATTAGGACGCTTTCCCCTATTAGTTACCAGTCTGATACTGTTGAGCCGTCAATCAATTAATCAAGTACAAGGTGATTACCGGGCATCTATGTGTTTTTCTCTTTACAGTTAGAGTACATGTATAAACCGTTATTTTTGTGTATTGTTCAATAAATATCACTATGTTATGCGCCACAGTGTTGCGAAAAAAAACAGCATTTTTTTGCACAAACACATGACACATCGCCAGCTTCTCAAGTCCCTGGGCGCACAAACGTAATTTTTATGCATGCATATCCTTGCTCGCTCACATTTGACTTTTCTTGCTGCCTGTGACTTTAAAGCAGTAGCAATATTTGTTAAAACATAGCCAAACTTCTATTGCTTTGGAACATAATCCAGCAAACATGGCAAAAGCGATATTTTTGCACTTTTCTATTGTATGAATGTTCGATTATTATTACCACGCCGTATTAGCTACAACTACAGTACTTTATAACAAGATATGTGTTGTAACAGCTTAGGATCAAATGGAGACGGATAAGAACAAAAACACTGACAAGAAGAAAACGCGGCTTTCGTGAGCTTATATGTATTTTGATTGACATTGTCGTCGTGCAAATAAAAGTTTACAAGTATTGTCAGTGTATGAGTACAAGTCTTAGGTGTCAGGCTCGACCAGCTATGGATCTTACAACTGCGGACATAGGCCTAATGCTAGCGATAAGCGGTTTGAAGTGCTATAATCAATTAATCATGCCTTCCGTGGCTTAGTCTATAGTTGATCCCTTGGTAAACATAAGCCTACATATTGCGTCTCCTACACTGTGCAAACGGTTGTCAAACAGAAGGTCCAAACCATGTGCTAAATGTATCAACAATAGCATACGTTATGTTAACGTTAGGCTACAACATTAGCTGCATAGAGATGCACTATGTACACGTAACACGACGTGCAGAAAATCCGTCGAAAAAGCGTCCTCTGTCATGGAGCTCAGTCTGTAACAAATGGAAGTAAGTGGCGTTTAGACTTTAGGCGACTGCTGCATTATTTATGTTTATCCGGCTGTGGGGGAGTGAGTTTTGCACAACGTTTGATCGAATACATTGTGTACAGGGCTTATAGGCCAATAATGAGCTCAGAGCTTTGTATCGTGCGCCGGTGCAGTATGATGGAACTCACGCCGGCGCTATAGATCTTCTCTTGTAGCACGCATCATTGCACACAGCAGCAGCAGTAGCAAAGGCGGTAGCGCCTTTTTGATGTATTAATGTCTGACGTTTCACTGTTGCTAAGTCTAGGGCTGTGCTATACGAGATCTTTATTACTCGAAAACTCCGCGAGTTGAGTTGAGTTGAGTCTCGTCGGCGTCGTGGACGTGAATTAACCATAACGAAACGCCTGTTTGAGAGGTCATCTCTTTTCTTTTTCGTTGTTGTTCCCACTCTGTGCAATAAGCCTTCTTATAACAACACTATAAAAGAAGTAAACAAGCAAGTAAGTAAAGTGTAAATTTATATAGCGCATATTGTTACATTAACCTCTAATGCGCTTAAGAAGCACATTAATATTATCCAGACTTAAAACTAAACTGTTCACTTTAGTTCACCGCACTTAAAACAGGCCAGCGCCATCAGAACGCTTCTGATTCACAATGGCGATGTGATAATTGCTGGCAATAATAATAATAATAAAACATTGCTTTTACTTTAAAAATCAAATCTAGACTTATAGGGTGACAAGATAGGTCCTGAACGACTGTAAACAGCAAATCCGTTATGTTGAAACCATCAATTAATAATTAAACTGCCATCAACGTTTGAATAAATTTAATGCAATTTTGTGTGCAAAATATCACAGCCGTCCGTTATTTTCTTGATTTGTACGAGCCAACATAATGGTGTCACCCAAAAAAGCAGTGACGTCACTGTTGTGGCCTGTGGTTAGTTTAACAAGTCAAGTCAGTTCGCGTGCGTGAGGCTTTAGAGAGATAATTTGCACGAGGTCTGTCAAATCTTAACAGCATTTCGCAAAATAAATTAGTAAATTCACAACATACTTGAAAAAGAGGCAAAACCGGCATTCAGCCGCACACAGACTAAAACTGACTTAAATGCAACAAAGCTGTTTTCCGCCACAGTAAAAAAAAATATTTCGGTAGGATGGCGCTCGTACGCATACATTAAAGACTACAATATTTTGCCTGAAACAAATACTAAACACTACGTTCTGCCCCGAAAAACTGGTCGCTTAATTTACCGGATTTGTCTCCGACTGAAAACGTTCGAGGCATTGTGGCAACAGCCACTTACGTCCACCTCGAACTTCAGTCACTGCAAGCATTAAGCACAGTCTCCGAAAAGCATGGAGATCAATTTATCTGTCAACACTTTAAAATCGTGTTGGTTTGATGCCCAACAAACTCAAATCACTTGCTAAATAAAGTTACCATTTACCATTACATATTAACAGTGTGCAGTGGACACTGACCTCGCTTGATGTTGACGTTTATCTGTCCATTGCTATGTAATTTTAACAGTAGTTATTGTGAGTATTGTAAATGCTATGTAACGGCTACAACTCTAAAATTTTATATAAAGAATAGGCTTATAATTGAATATAGGCTACCTATAAGCACACATAAAATTATTCATGGTTACTGTTATTAACAAGCTTATATTTAAAATCAAAAGCGTTCACGACCTATCGTATCACCCTATAGGCCTAGTATATTATACTGTTTGCATAGTTATGCGCACTGCAATATTGCATGTGTGTTAAACACGGATTTGCAAATTATGTTAACTGTTTTAGTTATGTTGATTAAATCTAGCAATATGAATATATTCTACATTTCGTTACGCTTTTATTTAGTATTTTTCAAAAGATATTTATGCTTAACATTTATTATTAAATACATCAATTCTGTTTTAAAATATGTACTATTTTCGAGTACTTAAAGCAAAAACTATTACTCGGATATTGTTTCTGGTTCGAGCAACTCAAGCGTTTGGCACAGCCCTAGCTAGCTACGAGAGAACAGCAACTGTACGCCTCCTACAGGCCTTCCGCACTTGGCAACGACATCAGTTGACGTCAACCGCTTCGAAGAAACAGTCGCACGTTCCGACAAAACGTAGTAAGTATTACAAAGTAAGTACTAACACGGCACGTTGCCCTTTATAATCTAGATGGCAAAACTGTTTTATTATTTATAAAAAAAAACCGTGATAACTTAACTTTAAAACAAATTTACGCTTGTTGAAAAAAGTAATTTTTACAATAAATCTTGCTGTTTTTTGAGAAATTCGTAACTAAAAAACTGGCAAAAAGCGCAAAGTAAAAAACTAAAGAGTGAGGAAAGTTCACGGAGATTTTTGGCTTGGGCGCAGAGTTCAGACTGCTCAACAGTAATAGTTTAGTGAATGTGTGATATTAATGAATATGTGCACGAAAATGTAGTTACCGACAGAACGGGATATACATTGGATTTACGTAAAAACTAAACTGCAAAACACAGTTTCACAAAAACAGAAGTGCTATTGATAATATTTTCTTAAAAAATTACAAAAAATGTATGTTTTAAAAATTTTCATTAATAACCGATCTCAAGTTCAGATGAGCCTAATTTAATTACCTAAATTGTCTGTATTGTGGTTTGTGTTATTGTCATTAAATGCAACAGTACCGACAAAAGTTGACAGTGCCTCCCAGTCACATCATGACACCGAACATTGTTTGAGTACACAGTTGGCAAAGACGAGAGTTAAGCCGATGAAATGCATCTTCGGACTGTATGCGGCTTCTGCTTCGTCTTCGTGCTGATGCATGCCAGCATCTCGTGGTCATGGAAGATGAGCCACTACGAGCCGGTGACATTAGGCAACAATGAAGTTCTGTGTGCGACGTCACCAGCCAACAAGACGCTGAACGCCATCGCATCAAGAGCTGAGTGTATGTCGGCATGCGCTTACGTCTGTCCAGCACCGTGCCATGCTGTCAACTATTGGACGAACGCCAGACGCTGTCAGCATTTCTACTACCTGCCGACCTCTTACCAACTGCAACACGACTGCACCAACTACCAGGTCACTAATCTAACGGCAGTTTTGACGTTGTAATTTAATTTTTAAAAGTTTTAGTAGGTTCTGCGTGACCTTTTTGCATTTGCAAATAGTCTTTCTCATAGTTACCGTAATGCAAGAGCGTCAGCGGTGTCGTGCTTAATTAAGGGAAAAAAGCAAAAGTCGCATTTTTTCGAAAGACAGCTGCAGATTTTTGACAGAGATTGTGGGTGTTCAGAATTTTAATTTTAAGCCTTAAGTTTCTCATAATATTTAGATAGTTATGACAGTTTAATTTGCAGTAAACGACAGTTGTTGATAGGATTTAAACCACTGAACACATTAATCAGTTTCAGATCATGATACTTAACGGAATGGAAACAGTCCCGTCGTTTATTTTCTTTGTGAAAGACATTGTGAAGGCCGCCAATGGTAGAAAGAGTTGTGATAGTTAGCCTAATATGACAAAAGTGTGCACTGGCTTAACTGTAACAAGACATTGCGCGTCTGTTGTGTTTTTAACAGACAGGTAAGAAGACAATTCTGACGCACATCTATGGTTGTATGAGCGCTGTTTTGTAATTGTTCGTTGTGGAGGACTTTATAGCCGTTGGTGCTAATTTGGGATAAACCAGTTTAAAACTGACACCAAAACACTTAAAATTTTGTTCTATTTGTTTGGCAAGTAAAGCGGTTTTATGGACAAATTATTTTTAATACGCTCGTAGTTTATAAAGATAAAGCGTACGGTTTTTTTATTGCAAACGTTTAGCACTTAGTGCAAAAATGCTACGACCAATTCAATTAATGCCGTTATGACGCTTAAAAGTGTCTGGAAATTCCGTAGTAGTCATTCGTGTGGCATCTGTACTTTTAGAGAAATAATATAGCATTGATGACACGTAATGATGCTCAGACGTGGATGAATGTCTTGTGAACAATGGCGGATGCAGCCAGTATGCAACTTGTACCAACGTACCTTACAGCTTCTACTGCACTTGTAATTCTGGATTCATCGGAGACGGCTTCACATGCAATGGTAATAGTCATTTGGACAGTTTGTGGTGAGTAGTGTTATGCGTTCTACGACTTTTAATACATCCACCGAAAAAAAATAAAAGTTTGTGCGACACTGCGTATTAGGTTTATTTCGACATTTTTTGCATGTCTGTCAGTTTGTTCGCCGGTTGAGTAACTAAAAGTTATAAACCGATTTTGATAATTTTGTGGTGGGGGTAAAAATAGCTCGATAATAAACTGATGTTAGATTTTAGTGGCGAGTCTTTTGTAAATGCTGCATTAAGATTATCGATCGAAGTACCGTAGGGTGTGAAGTGGCAGTTTCATGCAGTGTATTGCAGCAAATGTGTCAGCACTGAACTGACATGTTTTGCTGATGCACTGTTGACGTTGTACACTGTGTATGGTGAAAAAAAACTAATCCCCTAGACATCGTGCAATAAAAATGTCAAATCTGAATAAATCTGAACAATATTTCGTATACTTAATTTCCAGTAAAATTCTGAAGCGACTGCCAAATTTCGTAAAAAATATAATTTTTTACTAAATTTATTAAATGTTGAATATCGATAACAAAATATCTTCGTTACCAATATGGCGTTACATAAGTAAACATCTTTGTTAATGTATACTTGCGTAACTTTAACAAACAAGATTTAATTCTGACAAAATTTTACGTCAACATTGCAGCGTTTATTTTTAATCACAATGCCAAATTTTAGTTAAATCTATCTATTCAAACAATAGTTGCAGCGGCTTTTGTGAGGTTGCCTCAAAACGTGAAGTGTCCACTCCAGTATTTGGCTACCGTTTGTTTAATCCTGACAGTGTCCACGGCTTGCTGGGGAATTTTGCTATAAACGTTTTAGCACCATACTTTTTCTTTTGTCTTAACAGTTTAATAGAAAAACGATCGTCTGTAGAAAACATCATTTTGTTACTGTTTGCGTTATTTTGATTGCATCAACAAACATCACTTTTGCTTGAGCGACTGCAGTATCGGCATGTAACGCCATATTGGTAACGAAGATATTTTGTTATCGATATTCAACATTTAATAACTTTAGTACAAAATAATATTTTTAATTAAAAATACGTTCTGTGGAACAAGATATCTGTCCCATTGCCACTCTATATAGCCTAGCAGCTGCGTATAAGGGGGTAGGTGCAAACAGGGCGCAATTATCTTTCACAGGGGCCGAATTGTAGTCAATTTTGTCCCAAAATTCGTTGCCGTGGCAACAACGGTCGTCAGGGAAGAAATTCAAATGACACCGTCGAATAGCGCGGGCCCAAAAATAGGGGGTGGGTGAGAACAGCTAGCAATTATCTTTCATTGGGGCCGAGTTGTAGTCAATTTTGTCGCAAAATTCGTTGCCATGGAAACAGGGGTCGGCGGGGAAAAATTCAAATGACACTATCAAATAGCCTGGGTCCGAAAATAAAAAAGTAAGTGCAGACAACGCGGAATTATTTTTACGGGGACCGAGTTATACCAATTTAAAATTTCCATTGTCTCTACTGCAAAATTTTGCAACTTTTAAATGGTTGCTATGACAACCGAGGTTTTTAGGGGGTAAATTTAAATGACACCGTTAGATTGCCCGAGCCAGAAAATATGGTGATAGGTAAACACAGCGCGCAATTGTTTTTTACTAGGACCAAGTTATACCGCTTTGGAGTCACCATAGGCTGTAATGCAAATTTTTATAAATTGGAGTAAAATACTGGAAGGAGCTATCAGATTTTTAACTCAAACAAACTCGATCTTAATTTTTGGGCCCCAAATTACTGTGCAAAATTTCATTAAGATCGAATCAAAATTGCGGCCGTACGGAATGACAGAATGACAAAAGTGACTTTATAATCTGTCCCATGCTATGCTATAGCAGTGGGATGGATAATAAAATTTGGCAATCGCTCCAAAAATTTACTGCGAATTTAGTAAACGAAACTTTATTTAAATTTATACAGATTTGGCATTTTTATTCCAGTACACCCGATTGTACACGTCAGCGACCGCATAAGTACGAACTTTCCTCTAAAATATGATAAGTGCAATTTTATGTATCGTGTATTGTAGAAAGACTGTTTTTAGTTGCTTTTAGCATGTTAGTATGTTCTGCATCGTGTTAAACAGCAGTGAGTCTGTTGATTGCTTAAATAAAGACTATCATCGTCATCATCACGATGTCTAGGGGATTATTTTTTTACTAGATACAGTATGTTTGCCTACAGCTATCACGACGTAAGCCTATTATTAAGCACATCTGCACTGCATTGTGACGTTGCACGTACTGTAGATGTGGATGAATGTGCTGTGAATAACGGCGGCTGTCATCAACATGCTGACTGTACGAACACGCCTGGAAGTCTGACTTGTGCCTGCATTGAAGGATATGTTGGCGACGGACTTAACTGCATACGTAATGTTATCCCAAAAATGTCATGTAACTTACTTTATTTCACATAAGAACCGTACAATTAACAAAAAATAATTAACTGTCAACATGTCATTATTTTGTTGGCTCGGCTTAGAACTTTTCTTTGCGTTAAAACAAACGTTTATTTTATATTTGCGCTAGTTATTTAAACTTGGAGATTTTGTTGCATTTTGTTACCTCAATACTAGATAGTACCTAACTTCAGCGTTACTGTAGGAATATTAGTAGACAAACGTGATTTTTTGATAATGCGTTTTGTCACAGATGGCAACTTAGCATATATCTGAAGCCTGTTGTGGTCTGATGTAAATAACATTATAAATACAGTGAAAAATGTAATATATGCTTTAACGTATTTTGTATCATGTGTTTTTAATATTATGTATTACTATACAGCGTTTTTCTGTTTGTAAAATCATTTTGACGACAGAATCGCCATAAACGTAATGTTTAAACTGATGCAAACTATGTCCGTTAACGTAAATAGTTTAGTAACACAGTGGTTGTTTGTTTCGACAGGCTACGGTATATGCACTTGTACCGTGATCACCGCAGATACGTATAACTGTGCTTGTGACGACTGCACCGGCACTTATGTTGTTGGAGGTGAGTCGATATGGCCTGATAATAGGTGAGGCAAAGTTTTGCTAAGATTTTAGTCTAAGACTAAAGTTCTAGACTCGGAACGTTTGCTGAACACAAAAAATAGTTGTCGACTTTGGTTTCAAACTAAAGTCTCGGCGAACGTTGACCTTATTCAGTGTAAAACAACTAATAAGTAACATTAATAACAGCTTATTTTTAGTTGATTAAATTTCGCCAAAACTAAAAATTAAATAATTCTCAATTTTGATTAAAAGCTGACAGTGTTGACTGCCAAAAAATGTTTTGTCGTTCAGCATAAAGTGTAAGATCTAAGAAACAATAATGTTGAGTGTTTCTTAAACCAATTATGGAGACTGACTGAAATGCTGATGTTTCCACAATAGCAGATAACGAAAAGATTTTAGATGCCTGTTACTATGTCACTGTACCTGTTGGCGAAAAAAAAGCCTCCTGAACGTGCGTTGCAGCAGAGTTGTCAAAATCAATCAACAGTGTAAAGCACGTATGTAATGAACAAACATCTTCGAATATGTCTAGAAATTTTCGCATAAAGACACTCTCGCATTAGCCGTGATACAAAAAAATAGCATTAGAGCGCACACGTCATAAAACACAGTTTGCAAGCGGTTCATCATTTATGTTGTAGCTATACACTGACTACACCAAAACGTCACAGTAATCATCAATCAGCAAAAAATCTGGCAAATAAGTCTTTCAGTGATGGACAAATCACATATCAAATCACAAGTCCAAATCACAAATTATTTGCAAAAATGATTGAAATCAATGTCCCAAATCACAAATCAAATCACAAATCATATCCTCAAATCACAAATCATTTTTATCAGAACTTGCACTTTTTAAAAATGTTTAATTTATATAATCTAATCTGTCAAAAATCGCACCATATTTAAAATAGAGAATTTTACACCAATCATAAACCAGTGTGTGCAATGAGACGTTGGGTATAAAAAGAGTTCCTTATTCTTTTTACATGTATCCAAAAATCTAACTGTTGCAGTAGCTATAGGCCTAGCCGTAGGCTAGCTGGCAGTCGGACAGGAGCAAAACTATTCTTTTGTTATGTTTTATTTTCCCTTTTTGTTCATTAAACCTGTACATAAGCTAAATAGGGATTCTGGGGGAGCGTGGTGTACTTAGCAGGATCCGGGGCATAGCCTTGAAGAAAACAAATTTGGTACATGCTAAGCGTCATCCAAAACTTCTGCTTGCGAGATATCGTAAATCATGTAAACAGCGTCTTACAGAAATGCAGATATTTAACTTTCCCACATAATTTCTCAAAAAGCTTTTTGGCACTTGTCCGTTAATTCACCCGCACCCGAATTAACTGTTAGAGTTAGGCTTGAGGGTAGGGTTAAGGTTAGGTATAGGGTTAGGGTTGAGGTTACGGTTAGCATTAGGGTTAGGGTCAAGGTTAAGGTTAGTGCTAGCATTAGCGTTAACAAGAATAATTCGGGTGCGGGTAAATTAACGGACAAGTGCCAGCTTTTTCTCATTCCTTTTTGGAGGATATGCTCCAAGGTCTATATGGTGCAAACGCCCATGTTACGAAATTGCGTAATAGTTAAAAACACCACTGATACGTGTTTAATGTTTATCTGCTTTTATTACAGAAGCGTCAACATGCGATGCTAATTACAGAGGACCACATCTGCCACCGCTTTGTCCCGGTAATAGCTGTATATTTCTCAAAACAAAGTTACATTTACTGTAATTTCTGTACGTATTTAGCAGCATTTTTGCTTCAATCGTTGTGTGTGAGTTAATAGCAATCTGCACCAAAAACAGCAAAAAACAAGCTAGTCGCTGGCTAGGATCTGCATATTAAAATAGTGGGTCCGTTTGCAAATACAAAATTATTATATCCCCAAGTTTGCTGCAGACTCTGCCAGTCACTGACTGCATGGCATATTCAGCCACCCTCGCCGTCACAGTCCGACTTTTAACTGCCAGCATTTTGTCATCTATAAACTTATAAAACAACAATTTGTTGTTGGCATTGACATTGACTTTGAGTTGTTGTTTTGTTGCCGTTTTTAGGAGAAAACGTGGCGCTGCTGAAGCATGCCGCTCAGCCCAGTACTTACATGACCATGTATGCTTCTAATGCAAATGACGGAAACGCTCTCGGAGGAGGTTCCTGTACACTAAGCCACTTAGAACCTTTCTGGTCCGTTGATCTAGGCGAACCGATGAACGTAGATCGCGTCTGTGTTACAAACGACAACCACCCAACCAACGGTTTGTCATAAATTATCACAACAGGCCTTACAACACAAGTTCACAACCGTTCAAATCGACTATAAACTCTGACTGAGAATGTGGCGCATTGCTAATAAATTTGTTTAATCAGGTATAGGTAAAAGTGGGTCGCCTGAATATGCAGGACCTGACATTGACGGACCAAGAAAAATTTAAGGCCCGACATTGCGAAACCTGACAATGGCAGTCCAAACTGTATGGTGTTGGACAAGTTATAATCAGGACCATGGCTATGTGAGCATGTCAGAAGTTTTTCACTGTCGCGCGCTGGCGCTAGACATCACTTTTTGTTGCACGCTGCAAAGTCTGCAGCGTCTGCAGCTGCAGATTTTATCTGTCTGTCTGTTTGTCCGTTCTATTTTTTACCAACGCCGACCGATCGCTGCTATAGTATGGTCGACTTTTGGCTCATTGCCGTGGCAATGTGACCTTTGCTAGCAACAGCTACGCGAATAAATAGCCGATAAGCTTTTTTATTCGGCTGCCGGTGTCCTGTGCGGTGTGCCGTTTGACAGATGGAACGCGTGCTAGACTGATAGCAATTTTTACGCGCGAAAGCAGAATGCTTCGCGCGTCTTTGCCATCGTCTGGGTGTCTGTCCGTCTGTCACACTCGTGAGCTGTATCAAAACGGTGCAAGCTAGGATCACGAAATCTTCACTGTGGGCTGCCACAAGGTCTCTAGTTTATCGTGACAAAATTTCGTGCCACTGCGTGCAGGGGTTCCCCTCTAACGAGGGCGTCGAAGAGGGGTATCCCCTAAAAAGACGTCATTTTGCCGTTTTTGGCTCGAATAATGTGAAAACGGTTGCAGATAGGTACATACATGCTGCTTATCATAACAAGCACTGGTGACAGGCTTTTTGGATTTATCAACATCGATGACCTTGAACGACCTTGAAACCCTCAAAAAGAGGTTTTAGTGAATTTTTCGCAATTTTTGGATGCTGCGCACATTTCAACACCGAATTGCGACGAAATGGCTGGAGATAGACCAAGACAACCTGCGTATGAAATTTTCAGCATTAAACGTAAATTTTAGCAGTCCAAGTCCCGACCCCCTAAGTTCAAGGAGGCCGACGCAGGCGGGCGTCAAAGACAGCTACCCCCCTAGAAGTGGTTATTTTACTGCAATTATCTCGTGTAGCGTGAACACGGTTGCAGATAGGCACAGACATGCTGCTTATCATAACAAGCACTGGTGACAGGCTTTTTAAATTTATCAACATC
>Ga0209367_1009772_pt1 | contig 12953 bp, 10 predicted proteins | sample WorMetLIZISLAND2_FD_187412 | JGI IMG/M metagenome (GOLD analysis project Ga0209367, IMG submission 187412) | Marine gutless worms symbiont microbial communities from Max Planck institute for Marine Microbiology, Germany - Olavius geniculatus... ... | reverse complement strand
GCAAATATAAATGTACAAAACATCAGTTTATACACTTGTTAACGGCAACATTTAAGGACTTGCACATTGAAACAGCGAAAATTACAAAAGCTGATATTGCCCGCATCACACTGACTGTGTGTCAGTGTGCTGCTGAATAATATCACCTTTTGTAATTTTTGCTGTTTTCGATGTGCAAGTCCTTAAATGTTGCCATTAACAAGTGTACAAACTTATGTTTTGTACATTTATGTAGAGTAATGGCAGTGAAATTATGCCTCAAATATCTACACATTTTGCGCAAGGGTCTTAAGAACTACATGCAAAATAGGCACAGATTATATTGCATTATTTTGTTATATTCAAGAATTTAAAAAATAAATTGCGCAATAACCTGTAGTAATTCTGCACTAATGGTACAAAGCTAAAGTGAACATTGTCAACTGAGTTAAAATACTGTGTTGCATTTAAAGCTGAAAATACAAGTTCTTGTAAAACAAATCAAACATGTGCTTACCTGTTATACCTGGTGGGCACGGCTTAGGCACAGTGAAAAATAGGGGACAGTTTTGTAGATCAAAACATCCCCCTATTTTTCACTAGGCAATTTACACCCTTAACAAGAAGCCCCAAAACGGGAGAACTTGAGCCCAAAAATGGGGGTAAAACTTGAGCCTGAAAGGGGAGAAAGTTGCACCTGATTTCGACTCCAGACTTGGGGGAAAGGGAAGCCATTGCTGGAGTCTAACTTTTTTCACATGTGAGCAATCACAAATGTGCATCAAACTCTAAACTTTACTGACATACGAGGGGCCGGTTACGATCACCGATTGGTGAAAATAAGTTAGTTTCATCGATCGGTGATTTTAACCTTCTAGGCTAAAATCACCAATTGGTGGAGCTAACTGCCAAAGCCAAAATTACCGATCTGCTAAAATCTGCACTAGAAAAACAAAGCTAAAAACGTGGCAAAGTTAGAAGATCACCAATGCATATAAAATAACTGTCAAAAAACATCACCATAATAACTCAATCATGCACAGTCTATATTATACAGAGCTAGTCTAAAAGATGACCTAATTGTTCATCATCATTTGTTGGCAACTGAATACCATGCACACAACACTCATGGTACCAGTAAAAACAGACATCGCACTTAATCCAAGCAATATTCTTTGACGCATCAACACTAGTAGGAGGCTTTGTCATCCCACACTCCACACGTCTCTCTATCTCCATCACCATCTCTACATGTTTTCTTCCTACCTCGTCTTTGTTTTACTGCTTTGCCTGCTGATCCACTCTGTCTGGGCTTATATGCTCATGCAATGGTCCACGTTCTAACTCTGGCTCATCAGGTTCAACATCTCTCTCTTCATAATCTCCGTCGGAAATGTTTTTTTGGCTACTTCGCAACTTTTTTGAAAGTTACTGTTTTCTTCCTATTCACATTCCCTCTCCATGAAACTCTGAGCAATCATAGTTTTGAATCTCTCACTGAAATAGCTACTATGGGTAAATGTCACGGTTTCGCCCTGTCAGTGATCGTAGTTCACACGGCTACTATCACCGATCGGTGATTTTAGCCTACAGGGTTAGAACCACCGATCGGTGATACAAACCTTCTGACTTATTTCCACCGATCGGTGATCCTAATCACTTCGGACATACAACCAAATGTCACTGCAGTAAACAGACACACATAATTCATTGGATTATGCACAGTTTACCTAATTATGCAAAGAAATTGCCAACTATGCACAGAGCTATATAATCACATAATTCCATGATCCCTGTCATACAATGGCCAGAACGACGAGATTACTGAGTCGAACAGTCTGCCGTCAATCTCAGAGTCAATCAGTCATTGGCACAACTCTCTCTTCGGTCACATTGCCAGGTTGCACGAGGACCTTTCAGCTCACAAGGCACTCATCTGCCACACCAAGTAGCCAGTGAAACCGTCGTCCAATCCGCCCTCGCAACTACTGTCACCGATCTACACAACTATCCTCGCAACAGATGGGTTGACCAGATTTGGCGGGACAACAACCTCCCACCTGCTGACCTCTGGAGGCGTGCTGTCAATCGTGGTCATCGTAGGGTGACGCTATGGCCCCTACCGGCTAAGCGTTAACGACAACGACGATGACGTCACACACTAACCTCTAGCTTCAATAGTAGCTTTTTCATCATGTGGTTGCTCAGTGATATCATTACTATCAGCTTCAATCTTCACCTGAAATGAACTTTCACCTGTATACAGCAGACAAGACATATACAACAGATCAACCTTATTCATAATGGTGTATACAAAGCATAGCAGTTTCACACAGTGGTTTCACAAATATGACAAACACGGGCAAAACATCTGCCAAAAAAATCAGCAAAAGGAAAAACCAAAGTAATTTGATGCAAAGTAAAATCACTACACTTTGTTTTGATTCACCAGATGGCGGCAGTGTGCAGTACCACAGGACAGCTTTTAATAATTCTGCTCCACCATTCATTACAAACAAGAAATATTTGCAGCAAATGTAAAAATATAAAAAGTGAAAAAAAAACTACAGTTTTCTCTAAGCAATAAAGACCTCCATTTCCTTAGCCAACTGCCAGACACCAGTTTACACTGCCAGACCCCAGTCTGACCACTGTCAGACCTCAGTCTGACTAGTGCATCACACGGTGTGCCTGTTTACACCCAAGCTTTCACTTGTACTGCACCTACCCACAATGCAATGGCCAGGCTGGGTTCATTTGAGATATTTTTATAACATGCAAAACATACCAACACTTGACTGAACGTTTGCTGATGCAAGCTGACACAACCTACAATAACATACATCAGTACTGTTTTGTAAGTACTGACTCATTTATGAAAACAAGATTATGTTCATACGAACATGGAGTCTGTCCAATGCATTTCGATACTTTACAGTAATGTCTGTATGAATATAATCAGTGAGCTGTTTAGACCGTAGAAAAAATATCATACAGTTTAATTTCAAATTGTACAGCAGCAATGATCCTCTCATCCTTCTCTATTATTTTAACTAAACAATAGATATTGTCAGTCACGAGACCATTCGATTCGTCACCAGTGCTTTACTATAAATGGCGTATCATCACCATGCATCTATCTTGCACCGTTATGGAGATATGGTGCTTCAAAGATAATGGGGTCACGAACTTGACCTTTTGGGGTCACGTGACGTCATCGGTCACGTGACCATTTGACTCCCGGTGGTCGACTTCCTATGGATGGTCCATGGTGACCATGCGTCCATCTGGCACCGTTATGTCGAGAGATGGCGCCTCAAATCTTGGATGCACGGACGTTGACATGGAAAGAAAGAAGGAAGAAGGGAAAGAGAAAAAGGAAGGGGGAGGGGAAGGAAAAAGAAAGGGAAAGTGGAAGAAGAAAAGGAAGGGAAAGGGAAAGGAGAAGGTGAGGGGGAAGAAAATGGGGAAGGGAAGGTAATGGGAAGGAGAAGGGAAATGGAAAGGGGAAGAGGAAGAAAAAAGGGGAAGAGGAAAAGGGAAGGAAAAGGAAAAGGAGAAGGGGAAGAGGAAGGGGAAGGAAAATGGGGAAGGGAAAGGTGGAAGGAAGAGAGCTTAAGAAAACTTGGACGCACGGACGGACGCACGTGATTTTATACTCTGTCCGATGCTATGCATTGCATTGGACAGACAATAAGTAATGATGTAGCTAGATAAGAACGATAGCAAACACATTAATGATTAGCACTAGCATTAGTGATTATTCATATTTTGCATACCCTGGTACTAAAAATTGCAATACATTGCATCTGTGTCCGCATGGCTAGCCTTGTACTGGCTTGTGCCTGTACTGTATTCCTAATAAAAATTGTGGTGTGGAAAAATTAAGGGGTTTGGGAAATACGAGGGGTCGAATTTTGGAGTTTCCCATTGAAATGGCTGGTCAGCCTTACAACAGTGCTGCGCTACCGCGCAGCCTGTGATTATTACATGCGGACGAACGGGCCTATATCCACTGCTGCGACTGCGAGTCTACAAACCTTTCATTCGGTCTTTCCAGTCTAACGACCGGCGATGTCTTCAGTTTCCAATCATCCATCATGATATTATCTTTAGTAAAACACTGAACACTAAATGTAATTCACTTGTAAAAACAATATAACTGCTTATTAACCAGGATCTCAACCGGAAAACGATATCAAAACACAATACAAACAATGCAAAAGTAGACTTTCATCGTAAATCATATTAATGCTAGAGATGCGCCCAAGGTTTAATTTGCTAAACAAGTAACCGAAACTCGCAGCCATATAGTAAACGCTCAAACGATTGTTTTGTGTGTGTGTGTGTCACTGTAGCTCATCAGCCAGTGATGAGAAATCAGCAACTTTTCACTGTCGAGTGGATGACCTCGAACGATATCTCAGGTCCGTACAAATTTTTTACGGTTTTAAAGTAAGCTGTCACAATACGGCTTTGCTCAGGCATTTCATATGTCAGTACAGATAGATGTGTCGTCCATGGTAGTTGCACTTGTGTCGAATGCATGTGAAATGGGGGAAGGGGTCATTGATTCACAGTTGATAAGTGGTGAAATAGTTCATCCCTTATACATGTACACATACTTACACCTCACTGGGCCTGATGTTGCGAAACCACTTTATAGCTGCAAACTGTCTCCGACTCAATGCAGACAAGGCTGAGCTGATGTGGATCCCCGCCAAGCACAATTTGCTAAAGATTCTTGGCAGTGGTTCTTCTTTGATGCTCAGTGAAGCCCACATCAACTAACTAAGTAAGTACCAATTTATATAGCGCCAAAATCTCAGAAGGGAATCAGGGTGCATTGGAGGGGAATGCTAGGGGGCAAGATAAGCAGACTGAAAGTAATAAGTTTTAAGATGACGTCTAAAAGAGGTGAGTGTTTGAGCTTGACGGATATGAAGAGGAACAGAATTATATACTTGTGGTGCGGAAAATCGAAATGCACGGGAACCAGAAGACAACTTATGGCGCGGAACGTCAAGTAGATGGCTAGAAGATGAGTGTGTGAACCTTATAGATTTGTGATGATGTAGAAGATCAGTGAGATAAGGTGGGTTACCGGTATGTATAGCTTTGTAGTTAGAAAAAGCAAACTTGAACCTGATTCGCCATTTGATAGAAAGTCATCCAACGTCGTTCATTTGCTGGGAGTGCTGCTCACTCCAAACTTGTCGATGGACAAGCACGTTACTTCGCTCAGTGCCAAGTGCTTTTTCCAGCTGCGAGTGCGACAGCTATGCCGTATCCGACGTTCGCTAGATGCCGACTCCGTCGCCACACTGGTTCACGCGTTCGTTGCCAACCGCGTCGACCACTGTGTGTGTCAACTAGCTGGATCGCCAAAGAAGACGACAGCCAAGCTGCAACGTGTTCTCAACGCACCTGCGTGGGTCGTGTCAAATTGCGGCAAGTACGATCGAGGACTAATCCATTTCCGGCGCCATGTTTTGCACTGGCTGGATGTCACTGACCGGATTAGATTCCAGCTGTGCATTTAGGTGTACAAGTGTCAACAGAGCATGGCTCCTGGATACCTGATCGATCATTGCCAGCCAGTCGCCAGCACTGACGGCCACGGACATCTGCGATCTGCAAGCCATGGTCAGCTGCAGGTTCCACAGATCAAGATGGCAACCTAGCTACGGCAGCCATATTTTTGGACATGCCTGTCCATCTACTTGGAACACTCTGCCGAACACTTTCAGATGCAGTTCACACTGTTTACCTACTTCCAGATGTCATCTAAAACATTTTTACTTCTTGTTTTACTAGCTCATCAAGCACGTTTGAGGTTTCTGCAGTTAATGTGCTATATAAATTACTTACGTTTTTACACTGTTAGACAGCCGTTGCTTGAATCAAGTACTGCCCCACCCATCTCTGTCTCTCAAGCTTATAACTTGTGACCTTATTGATTAAGACTTCTCATTTTATTAAACATTTCATTACAAAAGATGTTTTTAGTTACAAGTGGTTTTTGTATTACTGTATCGTGTAATATATCGTTCTGTCTGTACATGAATTATGTGTATAACATATTAGTTGTGTTTTTTTCATGACAACAAGATGCTTCACGCTAATGCCTAGCCATTCGTCTGTCTGTTCGTTTGTCACACTCTGCAGCCCTTGAAAATGGTGTAAGGTAGGATCACGAAATCTTCACTGCGGGCTGCCCCAAGGACTCTAGTTATAGTGAATTACATCATAATGGCTGGAAATACACCAAGACAACCTGTGTATAAAATTTTCAGCATTAAATTGAGATTTTAGCAGTTCAAGTCCCGACCTTCTAGATTAAAGGAGGCTTTTGCATGCAGGTGACAAAAAAGGTACCCCTAAAGAGTAGTACTTTACCGATTTTGGCTCGTTTAGCGAGAGAATGGTTTCAGATAGACACAGATATGCCCCCTTATCAGCACTAGTTTTTTAGTGTTGTCAACACTGATGACCTTGAATGATCTTGAATGACCATTCTTAGATTTTTGCAATTTTCAGCTCTGGCACACATTTCAAGAGTTGAGTTGCAGCGAAATTATTAGAAAGACTTGGACAACCTGTGTATGAAATTTTTAGTACAGATGGTAAATTTTTAACCATCTGAGTTTCAACCTCCTCCTTTCAAAGAGTCTTCTGTACAGAGGTTTCAAATTTGGGTACTTTTTCAAGACGCAGTATTCTTTAATTGCACGCTGTAAACTTATTGCCCCGGTGGCAGGATCGATGCTGTCACGTGTCATTAGAGCTCTGCTCAAATTACTTGTGTCTTTTTTCATGAATTAATACTTTAGCTGACTTTCTTGTGAATTTGCAGCAACGTACTTACATACTTTCTGCACAGAAATGTATGGCTACATAATATTCATGGTATTTATTATTTCAAGTTGTTTCATGTCTGTCAGAGGTGCTGAGATATTGAAGAAACGTGGGATTCAGCGACCAGTCTCATACTTTAAAAACACACAGGTATTATTAGATGCAGGCCTCCATCATTTTTGTTTGTTGAAAAAAAAATTTTCTCAATTTTGTGCACTTATGGTGTTTACTTTATTGGTGTTTGCTTTCAGAGCTGAAATGTAAATACTTATTCAGTTTGCAGCGCTTATTTTGTTTGATTTAGTTTTTGTTAGGTTTAGTTTTTTTTGTAAATTTGGTTGTTTTTTTTTCATATTGTTTATTGTTGCACCAGTGGTATAATTGAATCATTTTTGTATCAACTTTTCAATTGTTCTCTTTTTGTTATGTTACTTCAGGATGATGCAGAAGAGGCAGAGAGTTTGTTCACTCGGATAACTCGAACAGCTGCACGACAGTCGGTTGACTTTTATAAATGAGTTGATCTTCAAAATGAGTTGTTTGTCATCAATCTTCTGATAGTTTATTGTCGGACATCATTGTGTTACAAAGTTGGAACTTTTGCCACGGCTGAACGTGATTGTTTTGATCAACGTGAATGTGAATTGATTTGATTTGATAATACGACATAGTTGATACATCATGAAAAATAAATGACAGCATTGCTATTGGTGTGTTGTTAGAAAGACATTAAACTCTGGCTTCAGTCCACATGGCATTAGATACCGTGTGCGACTAAAGTTAGAGCTACTGTTACTGTCGGACTTGATTGGTTATTATGATTACTAATTTTAAGTGATGATTGTCTGTAGGCAGCCAGCTTTGAGTGAGCACAAGCTGAAGTCAGTTCTTGCTGATATTTTCGATCTGCAAGATAACGTCTACCACTGTGTTGACAAAACAACGTGCTGTAAGGTTTGTACATCATTGTAGTTGTTGTTACGTTGCTTTATGTGGCTTTAAATATCCATAATTTTCCAACAGTAGCGCCATCTCAGAACGTTTAATTTTTGCTGCTGCTTGTGCACGTTTTTTTTCTAGTTTGATATTGATTATGTTTGTTGACTTTCTTGACTTAATGCCATGGTGATGTTGATGAATCAGCACGCTCCGTCAGCTCCAACTTCACGATTACGAATCCGGTTTCTCCATGATGTCCTGTTTTGAGCAAGTCTGTAAGCCTCAGGTACAAATAGGTGCAGTGCATCGCAGTCTTCTGTTATGTTGTCCGCTCATCTTTTCCGTGGTCTACCTCTAGGTCTCACGCCACTGATGTGGCCATGAAGCAGTATGTGTGTGAGGATATCTGTTGGGGTTCATCATGGCAACGTAACCAAAGTGTGACAAACGTCTAGTTCGGAGGATTTCCACAATGTCCTCTTTGATAGACAATTTTTTCAAAATGTCTGTGTTACGTCTATGATCTCTGCTCGAGCAGCCGAGAATCTTCCTTGCTAGTGGATCAGTGGTAATTAATAACAGCAGTGACTGGAGCAATGATGGAAAAAATTTATGTGTTTTTTAGATAGAGTGATATGATATGGTTATGACGTTTGGTCTCCAGTTTGTTACTCTATTTCTTTTCCACAGACTGAAGTAAGTAAGTAAGTAAGTAAATGATTTATAAAGCGCCAAAGTCTCAGAAAGAATCAGGGCGCAATGTAACTGTTTGACATGAAAACTTTTCTGCTGATGTTAACATTTGGCAGATCACTTCGTTGTTAACATTTGCAGCAATAGTTCAAATTACAGCAGAAATGTAGAATTATGTTGATGTTTAGATCTTCATATCGAGTCTGCTGTGCTCTGGTAACTTCAGTCACATCAGGCTTGCCAGGAACATGATGCAGTCTGGCACTGTGAGGTCACGCTCGGCCAGCCCAAGTACTTTCCCGAGGGATGCTGGGGAAAACCCAGAGGGTGTCGATACTGTAGCAGTGACACTGAGAACTAAGCTTAGGCAGGACGAGTTGGTGGAGCTGGTGCTAGCTTCAGCGCAAGAATACTTCGATGCCTGTGCCACTCTTGACGATCCTGACTTGGAACTTGCTAGGTAAGTGTAAAAATAAGTAAATGTTAAAATTTTGTAACGGTATAACATGGTGCCTATAGTTACCGAGTAAACTGTATTTCTGTCAACCTAGATCTTTGAAAATGTTGTATATTTTTTTTACTTTTAGTGTCTTTTTGACTTTTATTACTGCTAAGTCAGATGCGTGCGTGATCTCGGTATTTTCATTGATGCTGACCTGACGATGCGTACCCAAGTCGCTCAGACATGTTCGAAGTGTTTTGCTGCCCTTCGACAACTACGAAGCATATGCCGATCTGTGTCAAACGACGTGATGCAGTCGCTCATCGTGGCGCTGGTGTTTTCCAGGCTTGACTACGGCTCCGTAACTCTTGCCAGCCTTCCAAAGCAACACGTGGACAGGCTTCAGTCTGTGCAGAACGCCGCTGCACGGCTGATCTTCAAAGCTTGTCGTCAGGACCACATTCAGCCGTTACTGCGCAGATTACACTGGCTTCGGATGCCAGAACGCGTTACGTTCCGGCTGGCAGTGCTGGTGTATCGCTGCCTCCACGGCTCTGCACCTGGCTACCTGGCCTCAGATCTTCAGCGCGTGTCACACATCAACGCACGTCGACGACTGCGCTCTTCGACTACATCAGCGCTGGTCGCTGCACGCACTGTGCGTTCTATCATTGGCGACCGCACCTTTCCAGCGACTGCTGCATCGGTCTGGAACAGCTCACCGGAGTCAGTCTGGTCATTATTGTCATTGCAAGTTTTTGGCAGCAGACTGAAGACCGAAATTTTTGCTCAATCTTACAGCTACTCTGACTAACAGCATCTCATTGCACTGACTATTATTACATGACTTCACTGTTTAGGCTTATTGTTACTTGTCCTGGCAGTCGATTCAACTTCATGCCACGTTAAAGTAAATTCATACATCACCATCATTATCATTATCAAGTCACTGATGTGTTGTAGTTATCATCTCTGGTCTTTGCTTTCGTTGATGACTCGTTATTTGTCAGCTGTGAGATGTTACTGTCCCCATGCATGACGAGTGTAGTGATGATGTCCTGTGGTAGGTCATGTTTGAATCTGATCTCCGACCCTCGTCCAGATTCAATCTCAGAGCAACATGATTTAATCGAGTCTCTTCGTTTGCTTAACGGTTTTGGCGTCAACATTCTCCCAGTACAGGGTAATCGAACCCTTTATCTCTTTTTCTGCGATTGTAAATTCCAAAACGTTTGGTACTGTATCTGTTGCTGACTGTTCGGCTCTCTATAGGCCTATCCCTGCTTTGTCTGCTTATCATGTGCCCATTGTATTTCATTTTGGCCAATTTTAGTCAAATTGTACAAAATTAACCAGCATGATTTTAGAAATTTTCACCGTGAAATGTGGCAGTTTTGTTTAAAATATCAAAATGTGATTGATACGGTATTGAGTATTTTGAATTTAATTTTATCTGGTGCTGTTATATTGCTCACTTACAGCTGTTGATCTTCACAGAGTGCCAAACTGAACGTGTCCTTGTTTTCATGTTATGCATTCCAGTGCGAATGTGCAGCAATCGTCTGGAGCTGATTCAGAAGGCCATTGATGCTCGCTCTACAACGTACAAGAACTATCAACGGGTATCACTAGTGTTGCTGCTATTTATTCTCCGAGTTGTCCGTCTCCGCTTGATAAACGATGATATCAGCTGTGGTCTGTGAGGCTGTGTGAAATGTCGTTGTTGTCTGCCAGTAAGTGTGTATTCATGTGGAAACCTAAGCCTGCACTTACTGTCTATACTAGAAGCAGCTCTACTGTTGAGACAACTCTAATTCATCGACTTGTTCATTTGTATTCATGTTCGTTTGTTTTTTTTGATTTTTTGTTGTTTTTTAAATTTAATTTTTATAATTTATTTATTGATAAATGTTATTGACTGATTGATTGAGGGTGCTTATGTTCAGCTGCAGAAGCTGGGTCATCTGCTGCGTGTCGGTGGCACATCGGCCACCACTGAGATGCATGCTCAGATCATGCAGCTTGTCGCACAGGCAGCTGTCAAGGTATTATGTCACTTGTTATGTCACGAAACTGGTGGCCATCACGTGCAAAAACTCACAGTTGTGGAGTAGCAGTAACACCATGTAATGGTGCGCTGTTATGTCTTTCTTTGCTGCAACCCCCTAATACAAGTCGCAAGGATGAACTGATTAGGTTTTGGGGTCAAAAGGTCACAAGTCAAGGTCGCAAGTCAAGGTCACATATGCTAAGAAGAAATATTAGATTGTGACCAATTTAATGTACTCCTTTCTTGCATCATTTTCTTTTGTATTCTTTTAAAAGCTTTATCGTTCCTGTCAACTTGTATTAGAGACCCCACGTTTATAATTGAAACCCGATTAATATTATACTAATAGTGATTGGCGTCAAGGTCGTTATAGGAAATTGTCTCCCCGAAGTTCATAAAATATTACCAGATTTTAGGAACTAAGCAGAAAAAGATGTCTAATAATGGTCGTGGATGCTAGTTGCCATTTGTCTTGTTGTATCTCAATGCATGTGTCTATCTGGCGCCGTTGTGGAGATATGGCACTTCAAAGATAATGAGGTCGCGACTTTGACATTTTGGGGTCACGTGACGTCATCGGTCACGTGACCATTTGACTGCCGGCGGTCGACTTACTGTGGGTGGTCCATTGTGACCATGCGTCTATCTTGCACCGTTATGGAGATATGGCCATTTGAAGTTATTCCAGGAAGGCTTTGTTAGGAACCGAGGTCGGTCGGTCATGATGACGTGGTTGGTCGTCGATATTATACTGATCTCATATACTCCTTTTTGCTACTTTTCTTTGCTACGTTAGGAGCGTAGCACAGAAGGAGCAAAAAAATACCATATTGGAGTGTTGTTCATTGGCGGAGGCACATAGATCTTAATATTATGTATGCTATTTGGATAGAGGTTTGGCTTCATATCAACACATTGATCTGTCGGTCAGTAGGTGAAGATACATTTATGTCGTGTGTCATGTCTGACTGACGAATGAGAGGTGTGTGGTGTGTTAGGTGTCGTTAGTATTCTTAGTTCATTGTAACTGTGTTGTGGTTGATGGCGATGGAGAGATAGATTGATTCACTCACCTCAGATGCATTTGTGACATATGGCGCTATACAAATGATTTCGTTCATTCATCTGCACATTCGTCCTCCATTTGTTTATTAGTCCGCCCGAAAACGATAGTTTTCGGAAGGACTTCTGTTTTTCTGTGGTTTATTTTTTTTTTAATTTTTTTTCCTCGTGTAATCTCCGAGCTCCGTCGGCCGATCGGCGCGAAATTTTGCACGATGCTTGGTGCTGCATTCAATTTTATAATCCCGGTCCAAAATTTTGGGGGAGCCTCCTCAAAAAATTTTTAGGGGCGAACAACATGCAAAATTTGGCCTGATTTCAGTCGACTTCGAAGTTTGGCGGCAAATATCTCCGGAACGGATGAAGATATTCAAAATCGGTGAGTTACTCGTTCGACAGCGATTCCTCCCGCGTTAGGCAAAACAAGTCCGGTGAAGATCGGTCCAGTAACCTTGGAGATCTAGATGTGAGTTTGTACCCACCGAAAGCGCATTTTTCGGAAGAACATATTTCGGCCCCTAGGGGGTGCTGCGCCCCCAAATTTTTACACGCGCTAGAGAATCACCATGTCTTACTAGCGCACCCCCCCACCGGGGACGGAGGCCTCCCTTGCAAAAAACGTCCAAAATTTAGTACGTTTTACGACATCTTTCAAGTTTGACCGCGAATTTCTCTGAAACCAATAAAGATAGCGACAGAATCTAAACAACGTTGACGAGTAGTATCCTTTGGGCGTTGAACCAAAAAAAATTTGTGAAATTCCGTCCACTACGAACAAAGTTATAAACGCTCATTTTGACCTACCCTAAGTCGCATTTTTCGGAAGACCATATTTCGGCCCCTAGGGGGTGCTGCGCTTCCAAATTTTTACACGCACTAGAGAATGACCAAGTCTAACTAGCGCACCCCCCACCGGGGGCGGGGGCCCCC
>Ga0209367_1009771_pt1 | contig 12954 bp, 6 predicted proteins | sample WorMetLIZISLAND2_FD_187412 | JGI IMG/M metagenome (GOLD analysis project Ga0209367, IMG submission 187412) | Marine gutless worms symbiont microbial communities from Max Planck institute for Marine Microbiology, Germany - Olavius geniculatus... ... | reverse complement strand
AGATGAGGTGGGAAATGAAACCACCATTCGATGACATATAGTCTCATTAATAAGTGTGCCAAAAATTATTATAATCGGACATTCATTGTTCAAGTTATTGCAAAAAATGTAGTCACATGCTTTTTTTGAGACACAGTGTATTATCATCATACGAGTAGTTTTGCCAAAATGTGATCCGACATCTAGTATATGGTCTGTAAGATATTATGCTGGGCATCATGGCCGGAAAACGCCGGCAATGTGGTCAGAAGAAGCAATGGATCGATGATATCGTGCAGTGGGAAATAGTAAGACAGGCTGAAAACAGAAAGAGTTATCGATGCTTAGTTCATGAAGCCGCCTACGCTCGTACATCGGGCACGGCAAGATGATGATATGGTCTGTAAACCCAAAGCGTTAAGGCAAAACTTTTAGGAATATTGACGCTTTATGAGTCTCGGCATCGGCGACTTCGCTACCGGTAGCTCTCCCCAATCTCGGGGCGAAACGTAAGTCGCCCAGGACATAATTAAGTTAGTTCTTTTTCAGCGCCATCGACCCGACGTAATTTCAGCTATGAGCATAAACATAGTGTTTAAAATGCCCGGGGGAAGGGTTAGGAAGGAGGTCATGTACTGGGGTTCAGCTATATACTATATACATATACGATTTACGACGTACATCATAATTTTGGTCGGTCTCCGACCGTCAAAAAGTTTAATCCCTCAGCTATTTTTCACAATTTAAACACTGCATATGCAGAAGTTCTTGCGCGGCCTTCTGTGTTTACTAAGTCAGTCAATGGTGCGTTCTTGTATTGGCGATGCAAGAAGACAAACTCGTTCGTGACGCGTAGCGGAGTGACTGGCTGGCGACGACAGACAGCTGACCAGCGCTGTCAGTTGGCTTTACACGCTGCAGTTCGCTGACGTCCATCAGCAATGCAAATTTGTCGCAGCTTCTGCTACGTGATGAGATTTGCTACAATCTGTCGACTGCAGAGCAGCCAATTTGGATAACGAAGAACGACCGATGATCGCCAGATGTTTTTCTCGTTTTACTTGTATGTCGACGTCATGTGAAATAACGGTCTAGACCGAATTAAGGTTTGTTTTGGCGCTCAGGACACACCGACCATTGCAGCACCGAGCAATGCATGTAAAACAGAAGGAGGTAAGGTGCCTGTCCGTCTGTCTGTCTGTCTCTAATATCGATGTATCATAGCCATACATGCTCGGTTAATTTGAAAGGTGTGTTTTGGCTTTGCCCATTGTTATCGTTGAGGTAACGTAGCGTACATGTAGGCCTATATGTTAGATCACCTCCTTCAGTCATGCAGCGACAAGCCACAGTACAGCAGATCGTGCTGTTTGCTGTTTGTTGTTTGTTGTTCGTGCTTCCGGCATCGTGTACACAATCACTTAATCGTCCGTCCAGGAATCTAATTAACTGCCGGATGTGACACGTAATGCCGCCGTAAATACGTAGCGGCGTGACAAACTGGGAACGGCCGGGACGTCACGGATATGACGGTGTAGGGCGCCGCTTAGGGCAGAGGAAACAAACGCCTCACCTAGTTACTGTCATGCAGTCGCTGTCAGGAAGTGAATTTTATCTGATGGCGAACTTTGTCTCCAGGCTGCTCTGCTTCATGTATACGGCCACCCGTCTAGTTTCTGGGGGTTTTTAGGCGCCGACAGTGAACTTGGCCTAACAACAGTTTTTATAGTTTGCAGTCGGCACTGGAGCTGCTCGACACGGCCGGCGCGTAATTTGCCGCTCTCGTAAATGTGTAGTCTGTGCCAGATATGCGTCATTATCTCGATCTGTTTTTACAAGAGCAGTCAAATTAACGCGTTAATTAACACATTAGTGCGTTAATAAATTAACGCGCGTTAAAATAATTAGCGCACATACGTCAATTTATGTTAATTTATAAAATTCCGTGAAGCAAAAGTTCTAATATTCCGCTAAACTGTGGTTATTTGACAATCGAGTGTATTCAAGTAACTAAATTGTTGTTGCCATTCTATCACTACAATAAATAAATAATTATTTTGACGACAGGCTAATAAATTTCTATGCTGGCTATGACGGATTGTTGATTATACTTTTAAATGTGTTTTTAACTTTTTATATTCTACAGGCGAAACCCCCAAACGTCGAGGACCCAAGGTAACTTACCCCCTACTTTTTTCTCTCGACGGGCCTGGGTGCGTTAATAGCGCGTTAATTAATGCGTAAAAAATATTAACGCAGTGCGTTAATGCATAAAAAATTAACGCTTTTACAGCTCTAGTTTTCACGTTATGTGACGTTGTCTTTTGATTTTCTGAACTAAGAATTGGTGCACTGGTTGTTCCTGCCGTCGGAAACATTTGCTTCAATTTTGATTTCTCTGCTCATTTTTGTTTTCGAGTCAGGAGCTCGAACGGGACAGACTGACTGATGGACGGGCACACATACAGACGCAGAGACAAGACGCGTAACGCTGCTTATAGGACGGCCACGTAATCACGAAAAGAACGTTGCAACCGTCCTGTAGCCGTCAAACATTTTGGTAATACATGCATTTCGAAGAGGGGTGATTAAGTGAGTGAGTAGAATTTAACAGTATAGGTCATTTTGGGCACGGCCTTTTTAGGTAATGCACACAAACGCAAAATACTGAAACAGAAGATTTAACCTTAGTAGAAAAAACAAAAACCTAAGTCAAATTGTAAGAACTTTTATTATAGACATGCATGTGTAACAGCTGGCTTAATGGCAGTGTTGTAATAATTTTCCCGGTTATCTTTGAGACATTCATTAATCTCAAAATGTTGTCTATTGGAAGCCAGGGAGTGGGGGAGATATTGAGAAGGCATTTCCAACAATTCAGAAATCACGTAACATGTTTCTTGCTTTCAGATTTATTTTCCATATTTTGTGGATTCGTCAAGATGCAGCTGATCTAAATGTGAAATGTCTGGCTTTGGCACGTTTAGATAAATATATTTGAGCGTTATGCTAAAATTTTGGGTGTCTTGCGACGTTCTTTGCGTCCACCCAGTCTGACAGAGATGCCTGAGTTGTCACAGAGTGACTATAAACAATCTGAGGCGGTCGGTCGGCGCTAACGCTATAGCCAAGTCCAGGAACTGCCTGTGTCCGTATCTACAGAGACAGGTGAATGCTTCCAGCTATCTGCGTTATGCGTTCGCATGGCAACGAAAACAGGCGTCCACCTGTTTGTGGTAGAAACGAGTCAGGAGATCTGGCCCACAAAAGATGAGTAGGCCTATATAAGCCGTTTTAGGAATGCATTTTTTACATAATGTATGTGCCATTATTTTGTCATTTGTCATGGTAAGTTAAAAAAAGTAGGCCTACAACACAGAGAAATGTTAGACGAGTAGCGTATTTCGGAGTAGGCGTCATTATTGCATACCGACAATTTGTTTTGTGTTTTTTATTATTATGCATATTATATTGCGAGTGCTGTAGTTATCTGAAAATATTGGATGTATGACAAGTCTAAGTTGTAAAACACGCTCAACAGATCAAACTGAAAGCCCCCTCCCGAATAAATTTGCAATTTGCAGCATTCGTTGAGGTTGCAGAGCTTGTTGCGTTGTACGACTTGTTGTAAAGCAGATCCACGGCGGATCGAGATGCGTGAAGTTTGGGTTTAAGCACGCGGCGGCAGGTGAGGGCATGATGCAGACGGTGCAGCTAGTTTGCACTGGTGCTGTCGAAGACGTCGCATACACGCAGTCAGGCACTCGATGACGCTACGTCGTGTCAACCGACCGACCGACCACGTCTGCACTGCACCGAGAAGTATTTAGATGCTACTGGTAGCACCATTACTGCTGCTGCTGTTACTGCTGCTGGGCTGATCGCGGTGATGCGCTTCTATCATCCTGCGTCCCGCGTCTTCGACCGCACATTGACGATCATGTCCCGAGGAAGCGTTTCCGGAAAATGAAGTTGACGAAAACAAGTTAACTTGACTTGACGTAACCTGACACAGAAAGTTTGACCTATGAGGCACGTGATGAGTGACCTCCCAGGAGTTAGACGTCGACGTTGTCGTCGTTGTTTTTCGTCGTCGTGTGTCTATCTTCTCGTCTGCTTCGGTGATTTATCATCAACGTCTCTGATCGTCGAATCCGGCTGGTTAAACTAGCGACTCGCTCAACGACTTAGCTGTAATATTTGGCATATTTTTCGATCAAACAGCCGCGTTGCTTTTCAGCGTCAACGTCTGTGGTCGCTGCGCGTCAACGCCGGTGTCAGCTTGGCGATACCTTCATGCAAAAAGATACGTAGAAAGGTGAAAAAAGAAGAACAGATGAGAATCGCTAAATAGCTGCAAGTGGAATCGACGTTCACGCTTAACTATAGCAAGTCTTATACGGTAAAGAAGCAGCATTTCTTTGTACCGATAATAATACTATAAATTTGGGACAGAACCTAACGTGAGACCGCCCGGTAACTTAAAAAGAAGGTTAAAAATCTCTTCATAGCCGCGTCACGTGGCACGCACGCAACTGCGTTTACACAACACATGCAGCTTTGATTTTGGGTAGGTCAACAAGAGCGACTATGACTTTTATGTTAGCCGAACAAAGTTCATTAACTTTTTTCGCCAAACGTGGGAGGGATCGCAGGCCATCAAGTTTGTTTCCAATTTTCGATATGTTAATTCGTTCCAAATATTTTTGCGGTCAAACTTTAAAGTTGTTCGAAATTTTGCCAAATATTAAACGTTGTTGCCTTTCCATTTTTCGGGAAAAAGGGGGACAGGTTCGCCCAAAAGTTATACTCAAATTCTTATGCCTACCTGGTCACGTCACGTGAAAAAGTTTCGTAAAAGGCTACTCTATTTACTCTGAAAGTTATAGGCGCTTATAAGCTGTATTTTAAGCCATTTTTGAATGTTTCTTGTTTTAAAAAATTTGGGGGACAACTTGTTCTCGGTGGGTGTGACCATGTGCGCTAGCAAGCCTTAACCATTTTCTGTCGCGTGTAAAAATTTGAGGGAGCAGCACTCCCTAATGCCAAAATAAGGTTTTCCCGAAAATCGATTTAAATGGGTCAGAGTCTGCATCTCCAATTTTGTTGTTAGTGAACCAATTTTTACAAGACTTTTTTCGTCAACGGGGAAATCGCCGTCGATCGTAACGTTGACCGGTTTTGGATATCTCCTTCCGTTCCCGGAATATTGTCGAAATCTGAAGTGGTCCAAAATTGCGCCAAATATTGCATGTTTTAGCCCCCATTTTGGGGGATGAAGGCCTCCCGCATTCTTTGACCTGGGATTATAAAATTAGACATACTTCCGACCATGTGGCAAAGCTTTACGGCGATCGGCCGAAGGAGCTCGAGATCCCACGTTGAAAAAAAGAAAACAACTGCAGTTAAACATAAACTACCGTTCCGGGCGGTTTAATTGTTATAATGGCATGTTTAAACATGGTTTATGATATTTGCATTGCGCTGTGGTCACAGCAAAAAAAATCGACAAAAAATTTAAAACTTTATACGTTTACTACTTTTGCAAATTATAGCATGTGATCCTATCGTTTGAGCTGAATTTTACTGCACAATGCAAAGGAACGAATATTTTTGAGTTTTCAATGCAGCTTCTGAGCTGGCAGTTTTTGTCGAAAAACGGGAGTATAAATATTTAATTTTCTTATAGGTCTCGAAACAGGCACATTCTGATTTGTGTTATAAGCAGACTTTAAAACGTTTTAACCGTCACGCTTTATTGACAATGAGATTATGGCGATCATAACACTGTGGACACTGTGGTGAAATATATGAGGAGTAAGTAGGTCCTTAACTAGACATTTATTGAGTGCTGTGATATCGTAGCTTCAGACGCAGACGTCGTCGAAATATCTTATTGTCAGAGAAATTAATCTCAACGCATGCGCACTAATAATAATAGGACAATTCATTTAGTGTTCTTGGGGACCGATTGAACAAAGGCCCAGGGCCCGATATCCGCTTAGGTTCTTCAGCGAGCACTGCATAAATCAGTCAGAAAGACATGTCATCGTTGGCCATCATTTTATCTGCTCAAAGTACTGTTTAGCAGCACAACAAATACCACGGCATCATCATCATCATCATTATCGTTCTTTTATTGAACCATTTTGTCAAAACGCGAAAACTTGTAGGCCAACGCATACAATAATGTAAAGGTCAGTTTTAAAATCAACTCCTGTTGCCTTATACTCTGCTGTCTGAGACTGGAGTGCAGAGTATGAGGCAACAAAAATCACTTTAATAACTAACTGTCGGTGAAATTTAGGTCTAAACGTGACGCAGCGACTGGTCTAATTCCAGGCTATTGCGTCGTCGTCATTCGGTCGTGCTGTGCAGGTTGTACAGGCGTGAAGAGCGAGTACGTCGGTCGCGTGAAAGTCGTGTCCGTGCGTGCATTGGTCTGACGCGGCCTGTGACGAGGAGGACGGTGATCGTGTGTTGCAGCCAGCACGAGCACCTGTCTCCTCAGTACGTAGACCGAGCGCCGGCCCGATCTGTTGCAGATGTGACGTGAATCTCAGCAGCAGTTGATCGACGCGTCGGTGGACTGGAAACGAGCCAGTCGCCGGCCGGACGACCCGAGAGCGGAATATCGCGTGCGCCGGCGACCGGTCGACGAGGGAACTGGAGTCGACGACGACGACGACGACGACGACGACAACATCAGCATGTATCTACGGCCGGAGACGGCGCCAGCGGTCGGCGCCGTATGCTCACTGCTGCTGCAACTGTTCGCCATCCGAGCAGTCCAGATGATCCCGGCTCCCAGCGGCACGCTGGAGTGCCTGTCTCAGCCGCTACCCGGGTTAGTACGGCATCCGCCTATCCCCGTCCGTGTCATGTAGCACGCTGTGGTTCTGAGTCGGTTTTTTGCACGACTTGGTACGTGCATGCCAGTCGGTTTACACGTCCACAACTCGTTACTTTAACCATATAAAAGTAAAAGGTAAACGTTCGGTAACATACTATAACGCTTCTTTTGATGAGTCGTGATCAGATAAGTTTTTCAGTCTTGGAAATGGCAATTAATTTGCATGAGTTAATGATACCGCAACGCACTATGCGGCCATCCATTGCTCGCTTAAGGAAACAACCGGACCCGCAATTTGCAGCTAGCAGACATACCGCCATCTCAATCAGCCAGCCACATGATGTCTCGTACCGACGTAATTTAACGTACACGTTATGTGATTGTTACAAATTTGGTAAGAATAGTTCTCTTGCACATCCGGAAATACATAATTTTTATTAGGGGATTGCTTTTTATTGACGCTTTCTGTTTACTGGGAAAGCATCCGCTATGGCAATAGCATCTATTAATTTTTACTTGCCGATTATCAGCTCGATCCAGTTGAGGAATTAGCTAAAGATTTCAATGCGTTCCAACCGTTATCCGCATGACTTGCACAGAGTCGACCGTGAACTACTCGCAACAGCTCTTAATGTAATTTTGTTTCTGTGCGCGCATCAATTTGCAGCTAAAACATACGTGATGTAGATATCTTTATTTCGCGTCGTGGGCAGCCACAAACAAACACAAAACAGTAACTGACAAGCACACAAAGAAACGAATTTAAAAAAATTTTAAAAACCTAAAAATGCAGACAAACATACACACATCCACACACCTACAGCTAAACATGTTAATAGTTATGCTAACAAGAAATTTGAGCTAATGCTCACGAGACGCGCGAAAGCCTATAGCAGTTCTGGTTCATAGTTTAGCTAAAAAATTGTGGTGTTCACGCTAAGTTAATATACAAATACTAAATTCTCTATCTGGATCACATAACTACAGTAGCGTGGCGCCATCTTGTGAATGATATAGACTTGTGTCGCAGCCCAAAATCGCCAAAAAAATCCATAGGACCCCCTATTTTGGCGTTCAAGGTCATTCAAGGTCATTGAATTCGACGCCAATCGTGAGCTAGTGTACGACTTCCTATTAGTGATTCATAGTAACCTAGGCCCTATCTCGCACCGTTACTGAGATACAGCGACTTATTGGCAAAAAATCGCAAATTTTGCCCACCCTCCTCTCATTTAACGCCCTCGTTCGGGGTGACCTCTTTCGAATTTATGGAAAAGCTTTATGGTTCCTAAAACTAGAGTCTTCCAGGCAGCCGAGGTGAAGATTTGGTGATCCTAGCTCGCACCGTTTTTGACTGATCCACCCGTGTGACAGACAGACGGACAGAATTGCAATGACTAAGACGCGCTAAAAGCAGTAGCTGCTTTCGCGCGTAATAAAACGTGTCATGTCAATACTGACTCGGTGTTCTTCGATATGTTTTACGGCTGTAGTGACTTTTAGGCGTCGTTCGCCTAGACAGTGGGATTTGGAGACGAAATGTACCCGTGTCAAATAACGCTGAGAGAGACATTCACTTAAATCATACAATCCTTTTACATTGGTATCTCCGCCAAAGCATGCAGTTCTTCTTTAGCATTTGTATAAAGATTAATTTGAAACTATCAAACGAATTTTGGTAACATTTTCTCTAGGGTTGTGATGTACACTGTCGGTTAGAGACCAAATGATTAGCTTTTGCGGTTCCTGGATCCGGATTGCTTTCCGGATTGGAGGATTAAACATTTTCCTTTGACGGAATGTTTTTAGCAACGGGTGTGGCGTGACCAACATTTGATAGTAATCTAGATTAAATCCGGATTTAAAATGTTTTTCACGATTCGCTGTTTACTAATGCAATTCTTATAAGCAGCCAAGGATAAAACAATTTTTGAACAACTCTCTTAGTGTTCTGAACATATTTTGCGAGTATCTGTGCAGACGATGCTGTCAGTTTTAATGAATAAATGTGCAATAAAATGAAGTCTGCTTACTGCTTTGTAATCATTTCATCTGTACATTATTATCTGACATTCATTGTTCAGCCGGGCGGTGCTGTCAAAATTGGCACGACTTACGAATGAATTAAGTTATTGATAGAGTAGGTGGCAGTATTTTATCTGGCGGCAGTAAAACAGTGCACGCGTTTTTCTTCCATTTGACGACGATTGATAGCGACGCAGTATCAGATCGGAGTAGGATGGACGTATATAACGAAACAATAGCGCATGCACGGTAAATTATTTGTCTTACGATGTAGCATGACCGTGCTTAAGCTCGATAATACCGTTCCGAATCAGTCAGGTTATCTCCACCCTGCTTCTTGCAGCTATGCTGCTGCTACTGCTGCTCAGTGTCCTAGAAACAGCAGTCCTTTCGCGGCTTTTTTCATTCTGCGTGGAAAAAAACAACAAAAAGCCCAGCTATCGCCTGGATAGTCGACCGTATGTCAGTGATTTTCAAGGTCATCCAAGGTCAATAATTTTCATTTTATTTAAAAGTGCATATGCAATTTTTTATTAGTGATTAATAGCAACCTTGACCCTATTTCTCACCGTTTCCGAGATACGGCCACTTATAGCTTTAAACTTTTCATTAAAAATTGCGGCCAAACCGCCGCAGATGAAGACGTGGTTACTATTGACAGTCTATAGGAAATCGTCAGCGCCCTATCCGATGGTACCATCACCGACCCCCTACGACTTATCGTTTAGCCACAATACTGCATGATTGGCATACCATAGTGCGGTATGACCCTTCAAGGTCAATGATTTTCATGTGATTTGAAAGCCAATATACGACTACCCGTTAGTGATCAATAGCAACATAGGCCCTATCTTGCACCGTTTAGCCACAATACATCCGTGACGGACGACGACGGACGACACACAGACAGACAGACGACAACCGTACCAAGAGCTTGACCGTTACTTAAGTACGGTCGGCTAAAAATAAAACAGAAACAAAACGAACATTTATTCTAGTCTTGTTCTTATTTCGTGTCTGCTTTATTTCACGTGTGCGGTTGTCTAAAACAAATATGAATTGGTTTTTTTTAAATTTTTGTTTTGGACGTTCGCATGTGTTAAATATTACAAAATGATAAAAAAACCAAAATGTGTAGCTTACTGGTTGATCTTGTTTTATTACTGCTTTTCATCTGCAGTCAGCACTGTAGGTCGTTATCGTAATAGCGTGCTACCGGTTGAGTTGACAGTATAGTTTCTAGCAAATGTTTTGTGGTGTTTATTCGTTAAAAATATTTGTAAAATCACACGACGTGCTAAAGCTACGAGCGAAGACGGAACTGCTTTGACACACAGCGTACAGTGTGTCAGCCAGTGCCATCGTCGTCGCCTTATTTTCTGCTGGAAATAACGTGTGTCGGATGCGCGGCGGAGAATCGAAATTTCATTACGGGCAGGGAAGCAGCTTTCTGATATGAGTTTGTGTTGCGATGAGCCGCAGCAACAAAGAGCAAGCAGCATGTGCCGGATCGTAGTTAATTCGACCGGACACACGACGACAATGTAGACAGGCCTACTCTGGTGGACTGAGTCGTCGAAGTCGATGACTTCGACGGTGTGCGTACAGTCAGATCCTTGATGTACACACCCGCCCGCAGATGTCGCACTGAAAGTATGTGTTGTTAGGACTTTCGTTGTCTTCTCTATTCTTTTAGATACTGCATCCGATTGTTTTCAAACTGTTGCACTGAGTCTTTACTCTAGCCGTCCGGGCGCTTGCATAAGCTCAGACTCCACTAGGGGCCTACTTAGATTTGTTATAGACTTGCTGAACAACAAGCCGTGTGGCATCCTCGGAGATCGAACTTCACTTGCGCTAATTTTTAGCGAATTCATTGTAAATATAGAACATGTTGTAGACCTACAACAAGTTGTGCGTCAAATTCCACAGCAAGTTGACTTTTGACTTTTTGTAGACTCATGTTGTGCAACCGGTGTGGATTTGCTGGTGACGCGATTTGTTGTTGTACAACAGATTTACAACTATGTAAACTTAGGCTTCGGTTTGTTGTAGATTTGGTACCATAACTTATGCTGTATTTAGGCTTACGACTCGCGGCTCGTTGTACAACTTGATATTCATTTGTTGTACGACTTTTTGTACATTGACGTGTACAAGTTGTACAACGAATCGACAACAAATGAAAGTATGTAGAGTTGGCAAACGCATCGCTTTGTCGCGGCACATCAGAAGTGTGACATCAAATTGAAGACAAAAATTGTCGCAAGAAAAAATGCATTTTTACCGTATAGATACAGGCAAGAAAGTCTTGCTGTCGCTAGGAAACCACGCGATGCATAATGTTCGTTCAAGGTCATTTAAAATCGTTGATTCTGGTACCAACCAAAAGAGGACATATGCAAGTTTTTCTTGGTCTACAATAGCAACGTCGGTTCTGTCTTACATTCTGAACAAAATTTGGGGACGTTCACCCTGGGATTAGGTTGTTGATGTTAAGGCCCTGAGGAAAGAAGACAATAAGCTAATTATTTTCAAAATAATCTAATGCATATGGCCATGACGCATCAACGCTGCAAACGAACAGACGAAAGTGGCAGTACTTCACTTTGAATTGCATTGCATGCGTCGCGCGATAAATTAAGCATAGACCTATTCGGGGTACTCCAGTATTCGTACTTTATTGGTTGAGTTTCTTGTCAGTGAACAATCAGTCACAGTTGATGCTGAACAGTAAACAGAAATTACAAAACCGCTCTGTCCAGATTTCTGTGGCGAGCATGCCTTGTGTGACAGTGATGGTGATGGACAGAAGGAAATGTTCGGTTTGGAAGAACAGCAGCGCCCGTGGCCAGCCTTCCATCCGTACAAGGACACTTGTCTCTCGTGTATAAAGCGCCATCATTTGTCTTCATGCGGTCCGTCTTTATTAAGAATATAGCCGATTTCTTTGGAGCAAAGCTGTTTATATGGTGTACGTCACGACGTCGGCAATGTCCGATCAATGTTAACGCCCAGCGCTGCACAATACACGCAGATAACTGCGCTGTTCCGATAACTTTCAAAATGCACGCGTCATAAGGTCTCTATACCGTGACGGGAGCCATTTCCGTAACGCTATAATCACGACAGCCGTGCTAATTGCATGGAGACTATTCTTTCGGTTTACGGAACGATAGTCACCGCATTTATGGTTACTTTCAGAAATTAGGTCATGGAAGAACAAAACCGGGAATTCAATGTACTTTAGACGCATAGGCTTACATGAACTAACTTCGTGAGCTTGTCTCGCACACATGTATCAAAATTGGCGTGAACGTTCCGCAGGGCAGTAGCGACAGGTCAAGATGTTTTAATTTTCAGTTCAAAAAGTCAAATAAATCAGCGCAGCTCTCAATGGACGGTCGCATAATATATCGGTATTAGGCCGACATATTTTTCTAGTTATTGCATTACTGTACTTTCCGCACCTCGCTATACTGTAATGGCTATTAGGGTACCAGTGCTGTTTCTAGCTTGCTAATAATTGCGATCACGTTTTACAAGGCAATGCAATCGCATAAGACATTTCGTCTGAAAAAATCGTTTACTTTCTTGTTGCAAATTCTGCGTAGTGTGTGTATAAATTTGTTTTGCTGTAATGGTTTTCATTAAACATTAGATGTTTACAATATAATGGATGGACAAAAAAAGATCAGTGATTAATGCTGGGCTACATTTTTGCAAGGAAGTGAATTAGCACAACAGCACGGTTACAGCAGATGTTCGAAACGCGTGTTGTAAGTGGTCGTAAGTCAGAACAAGTTAATTCTGATGTCTCGCGAGTCGACACACTGCTACACAGTGTCTCGCGTTGCGTCGTCTGCTATTGTACCATTGAGCCCAACAGCGTTGCATATAATGATGCGTTTCGACAACTGTTACAGGAGCCACGATGATGTAGTGCTTCTAAACTTTTTTTGTTTTAAACAGTGTTTCACCATTACAGGAAAAAATGCGGAACTGACTTTATCACTATGGCATTCATTGCAGATTAGTGACAATTCACTTGTCAATGCTGTTTTGACATCGGACTTGTTTTTTTAATTTACCAGTTT
>Ga0209367_1009770_pt1 | contig 12954 bp, 6 predicted proteins | sample WorMetLIZISLAND2_FD_187412 | JGI IMG/M metagenome (GOLD analysis project Ga0209367, IMG submission 187412) | Marine gutless worms symbiont microbial communities from Max Planck institute for Marine Microbiology, Germany - Olavius geniculatus... ... | reverse complement strand
ACCATTCTTTCACTGTTACAAGCAGAAATTTATGGCGCGTAAACGTGAAGTTCTTCCGCCCACCGCACCTTTATTGTGGGACCACATTACCTAGCAAAACAGTTCTCAGTTCGTAAGCCTATGATCAAACAGCGATCATCCTTTGTTATTCTGCCCATATCAAACGATTAATTCTAAAAATTATTACTGGTAAACAAAGTAAATAAACACAATATGACGTAACAATGACGTCACAAGGCACTACTGCGAATAAGTAAGTAAGCTTAACTATTTTATGCTACGAAATTGATATCTTTATGTGCTGTCCGTTCTCCGAGACCACTGTAGCTTTGACAGCGTTTGTTTTGCTAGGTAATGTGGTCACACAATAAAGGTGCGGTGGGTGGAAGAATTTCACGTTTACGTACCATAAATTTCTGCTTGTAACAGTGAAAGAATGGTTAAAATCGGTGCTGAATTACCGAAGTTATCCCAAAAATAAAATTGGGTATCCGTTTTTTGGAGCACCCTGTAGTTCAAGCTCGTACCCTGCGTGGTGCCGCGTCGTAGACCTACTTGCAATTACGAGAGCGCTTTTTAGAGAACATTGCGTTATTCGGCTGCGCAGCACTTGCAGTTGTATTTAGACTTACTTTGAGCGTCAGTCACGCAAAATATTTTTAATGGTCGAACAGCCAAGAATGTGAAAATATTGTGTATCCTTAAGCAGTGGATTCAGTCATTGTCAATCAGTCAATCCGGGATTGTTCAATTAGACTGAGTAATACAAACCACCGTTAGGTCTACTTTACTAATGTTGTGTTAGTTGACACACTTCAAGCTTTTTTATTCAGCGTTTTCAACAGTGCATTTTAACGTTGATAAGTTTATGAGTTTTGTCATTTCATTTACAAGTAAGCCTATTGTCTGTACGTACTACGTAGTGTACTAACAGCCGCTGTATGTTTTATATTGTAGGACTTACCACAGCATAAGTAACTCATGTTGCATGTATACGTGCTGTGGACATACTGCGAAAACTTGGCACATTGCTACTGTGACTCTTCCACCACCACCACTGCAGCTGCTACTGCTGCTGCTGCTGATGATGATGTCGGTGATGACGATGGTTACAGCTTCATGATGCGTTGATCTCGTTCTGGTTCTGTTGATGGCTCGACTGTCAACTGCTGCTGTCTGCTTCGCGATAGTTCCTCTGCTACAACTCTGTCACGGTCAGTCATACAAGCATGCCATGTCGACAACGTTTCACCTACTACAATGGCGTTGTGGTACGGAAGCAGGGGAGAGCAGCTGTCAGTTCTTTCTTTTAAATTTTGGATTCCGAGACAAAAATCGTTCTAAAATTTTTTTGTCAAAACGTTTTCGTCCAATAAAATGCGAAATTTGCGCTAAAAGTCCCGTTTTTAAATAAAGTAAAATTTAAATTTTGAGTACTGGTAATTCCCTTTACCGGAAATTCAGCCGTCTGTCAGATTTTCGTCGGCAATTTGTACTAAATGTTGGCAAATTGCAATCTCCTGCCCCGTTTATACTTTTTTAACACACGACACCGCTGACTTTTTTATTTTACTTTTAGTTTTACAATGGTTATATGTTGCTTGTTGCTTTCAATGGTAACCCACCCCAACGTTACAAAGTGTCACCTGCCATATGTATGGGATCACACGATGTTACCTTCCTTGCCACTCGACACAGGTAAACCCGCCTTGCCTCAACGCCAGCCATACAGACCGGTAGGCCTACTGGAATGCTGAGTTGGCCTTTCTGGTTCGTGATGATTAAAACATCAGAGTGATTCAGTAAGTAATTTTGTTTTATTTTTGCGTGGCAAACAGCGGCACAAATTACTGTAGTGTTGTGACACGTGACTCTTCTTGTTTAACTCTATCGGCGCTAACACTACTCACTCACTCACTCACTGCTGCGCGTAACCGGCTGTGGGTCGTAGCGCCCTCCGCGTTGACCGGTCGTCGGCAAGAGCCCATGCGTCGGCAGCAGTGAGTCCGGTGTCCCGTACATTCTGACTCATCCATGTAGTCCGCGGTCTACCAGCGAAGCGATTCCAGTCGTGGTGTGGTATGTCTCCGGACCTGGAATCCACTGCAAGCTTCAGGGCCATATGTGCTGCTGTGTTGGCGGGCAACGGCAAATATGGCCGAAAAAGGACTGACGGCTAACACTACAGCCGTTATTTACTTTGAGTCGTGCGTACTATTTAGCTGAACCGATCGATGGAGTAAAAAATAAAAAAACTATGTAAGTAAGTAAGTAAGTAAGTTTTATTATTCCACTGATTACTTGTAATAAGATTACCGCCAAATTACTCATAAGTTATAATGTCAATCTGTGCAATGCATAAATACCGTTTATTTTGCCGTGTAATATACAAATTTCCGACAATAAAATACGATAAAATACAATACATGTAAATGAGACAAGAGAACAGGGTAATGGAGGGAAGAAAATTATTGGAAATTTATGAGATTCTGTACAACAGATGTAAAGCGTTAGGTTCTAGTGACATGACGGATTCTCAGCCTGGAAGTAACTGATAACTTCACATATATACGCAACACGAAAATTCCACGGTACGTACTACACTATAGCCGTCGTTTACTTTGAGTCATGCGTACCATTTATCTAAACCGATCGGTGAAGAAAGTATAAAAACCTATGTTTTGATCAACATCAACATCAGTGTTGCGCGTAATAAAAGCAAAATAAAAAGGTGAAGGTCGAAATATAGCTCTTTAAAAGATTAAACCCTTCACAGAACTACGGAACGTCACCTGCCATATGGGATCACACAGTGTTACCTGCCACCCGACACAGGTGAACGCGCCCCATCTTAACTCTAGCCAGATAAGCCGGTACTCGATTTACCTATCCCCGAAGGATGGAAGGCTGAGTTGACCTAGGCGGCTGGTTACATACCGAGATGGTTTATCTGCCCGCAGTCAGTCACCTATCGCAGTACTAACCCGGTGCGGCGTAAAGTAACTTTGTTGATCGAATGAAACGCGTACGAATACGATACAAATGACATTATGTCATTGCGTTTTGACCTTTGCATCGCTTGCGTCATCTGCGTTCGTTGCTAACTTGCTTGCGTAGGCCTACTTTTTTGTGTCGCCTGCGTCCATTGCGTCAAAAAGTACATACGCAGGGCCCTGCGTCTCGTCGGTGGCGTTGGATCATTTTGAAAAAAGGAAAACTGGGCTTAAAAGAGTCCACGGTACGAACAGCTCACGTTATCAGAGACAAATTATTAGTACAAATATTAGGCCTTGTATACGTATACGAATTGCGCATGGTAGACTATTTGAAAACTTAGTGATCCAGAAACAATGTCCATTTACATGCAAATACCGTATAGCAAAAAATCAACTCGCTCCACGATCGTTTATGTTAAAACGTGTGCATAATTTTGTATATTTGCAAAAATAAACATGATTTTGAAACCGAATTAGGGGCTATGCGCTACACTATATTTTTTCTTTTACAGATTGCTGCGTTTTTTCATATTTCGAAGCTAATCGACTAGCTTTGTTGAGCTGTTTTATTAGCCTATGTGATATACGTCGTGTTATTAGGCCTACGTTTTGTTTGTTGCTGCTTGCGCGGATAACATGGCAACAGAGTGCAGTATGGTTTTAGTTCATTATATCAGAAATCGATTCACGAGTTAATAATGCTATAATAATGTCTGCGAGCAACGTGCGCGTGTTAAATCAGTAATGAGTTGGCGTGCTGCCGTATTTTACGAGTTTTGCTACCACACGCCAGCATCTGCTGTGCAGTTGGGTGCATAATAAAGTCTAGGCCTAAGCTTTTACAACTGGGAACAAGCTTTTATGGCCTTAACATCTGCTGACGTGCGTGTTAATGTGACGAGAATTATTTAAAAATCATTAGCAGATGCTGTACAGATTTCACGGAGTTTTGGACATTGCGTTATTGGTTTTATTGTTACATTATCTTGTTCGTTAATTACCTCCGCCAAGGAGGTAATGTTTTTGCCGGTTTTTGTTTGTCTGTCTGTCTGTGTGTTGTCTGTGTGTCAGAAGGATAACTCAAAAAGTTATGGAGGGATCTTTCTGAAATTTTGAGGGTATGTCGGAGATGGCACAAACTACCAGTGATTGAATTTTGGGGGTGATGCGGCAAGAATCCTGGATTCTGGATCACTTTGAAATTTTCGTTACCATTGCGTTAAAGGGGGCATAAGGGAACCGCTGGCAAAATGAATATGGTGACGCCACCTGGCGAATAACATTGCCTTGGCGGAGGTACCTGCGGGCTATGACTGCTTTCTAGTTTTTTCTTTTGGCTACTTTAAGTAGACTAAGCTGAGTGGCTGCCCGTCAGTTCTTTTTAGCACACGAACCGCTGCGAAAACATGCAGTCTTCAATTAAGCTGAGCGCAGTTTTGCTAATGAATTTTCAAACAAGGTTGCAAATGTTTTGGATGTGGATTTAAACGTAGGGTAAAACACAAGGTATCTGCAAACATATTTATGTTTCGTTGTACATGTAACAATGACTTGAGTCAATGGCTCATGCAGAGCCGAATGACGGATATCTAATGTGACTCTTTCAGCGCCATTTAATTTATGTTATACTACCCTTTCCCCAACTTAGCCGTCGGAAAATTTTTCGTCGGAAATTTTTTGCTTTAAAGTATAAACTTTAGGCTGGAGAACTTCGATTTTGAAGGAATTTAAGGGCAAGTTTGAAATTTTGAGTATAAATAATGTCATTTGTCGGAAATTTTTAGCTCTCTGTCGAAAAATGCAACTTTCTGTTTGTTCTACGTTTTGACTCACAACGCCAATGTATTCTACCGTGTATCACGCATTTAGCCAAATCCAGTCAGCTGCAGACGGTAAATATATCGGCTATGTACACGGCTAAAGGAATTTATGATTGGCTAGCCGTAACTGGTTCGATTTTTGGCTGGCTGTGGCTAAAAGCAAAAATGGCTAAAAGGCGACGACGGCTATATACGAGGTTTGATTGCTGATACGATGATTGTGTGCTCAGGTCAGCTGCAGCAACGGTTCGGCGAGGAGCCTCGTGATACTTCCGTCATTCGAGGTCAAGACGCCATTCTGCGCTGTTCAGTCATCAACCTTCAGGGTCCCGTCCAGTGGCTCAAAGGAGGATTTGGACTCGGTCCCGGACCGCATTTCGACGGATATCCACGATATCGTATACTACAACATCTGCCAGACAACGGTATTGTTGTATTCGATCGTATGGGTACTCTCGAACTGTTAAGCGGAATCGCGTATTGTAGAGCAAGCGATTCCTCGTATTCCGTGATTCCGCTTGATCCTACACATTTTTCCATAGCGTGGTCTGTCTGCCTGTCGTCTGTCTCGTTTTATTTGTGCAACTGGCTTAAACTGTCCAATGAATTTACATGCTATTTTTGATAACTTGTGGGGTCCAAGTCCAAGGACAATAATGTCATATAGGAGTTCTTGGCCCCAGGGAAGAGGAGATTTAGGGTCAAACACTTAGGCAAAACATGCAATTTTAAATTGTTGCTGTTACCTGGCGAATACAAACAAAAAAAATTTCGCTTTTCATTTTACTCTGGGCTTGTTGCAGTTCGACATTGTGAAATAAAACAGACATATCGATGGAGGTTTGTGCTCTCCGAGTGCTTTTTAGTTTTGTTTTTTCTTGACTAGTATGAAATGGGTTTGCGGCTTGCATAACCGTCGTAGCTTCCAGTTACTATGATAAAAGATACTCTTTATGGACGTAATTTTGAACGATACTGCGTTTAGGAGAAGTTGTAGAGTTTTTTGGAGATGTTAGTTTATAACTTTTTACTAGCTTTTTCTCACACCACGCCCCTAATGCAGGGAAGAGGAGTATAAAAATTATGACATTGAATATTGTTACTAGACGAGCTACCTATTAACTGAGAAAATTTTAAATGGCCAATGTTGCTCTGCGATCAGTTATCCACTACACTTCCGGTTTGGTTCTAGGGTAGGGTTTTGGGAGTTGGTAGATCGAATAGCACTACTTTCACGTGAACCAAATTCAACATGCGTCCAGAGTACATTAGATTGGTCATAGTCTAAAACATTGTCATTGCACGATGTTTGTTAAAGTAATTAGCATACGTAAATGATTGTTTGTTGTGCTTGTTAAAAGGTTACAAATGGGTGTCAGTGTATATCATTTTTCATTGAAAACATGCTCATGGCTTCGGAGCGTCACCTTCCATATGAGATCACACAGTATTACTGTATATATTACTTGCCACTTAACGCAGGTAAACGCACCGGGTTTTAATTCCGGCTAGGGAGGCAGGTACTCGATTTACCTACCCTGGAGGGATGAAAGGCTGAGTTGTATTTAGTGGTTATTTAACGAAATGTATTAAAATGGACCCGTCAAGGTACTGAGCGAGTCCGGCTTAAAGCAACTACCAATACTTTGATTGATCGGACAGAACGTGTTAGCCATGCACTAGGTCACGCCATATTTGCAGCGTTTTGTACTCCATGATTGCATTTCAATGTGCATCTTATCTTATTTCAGAACTATGTGTATGTTGCTAAGCAGTTACGTCAGCAACAGTCAGTCGTGACGTCACGGATGACGTCAGTGGGGGCGTGACGTCACATCATCACCTGCTCATCAGCGAGTCTATGTTGGAAGATGATGATCAGTTTGACTGCCAGGTTGGAGCTACTGCCAACACGTCGGCATTGCGCAGTCGCAAGGCCAAACTCATCGTACAATGTACGTTGCACTTGCTTCTGGTTATCAGTTGTTTTGCCTACTTGTCTGCTTACCAGTGATGTCAACTAGACTCTTTTCAAGACCCAGGTTGAAGACCAACTTTTTCTCAAGACCAAGACTATGCACTTTTCACGCAGCATTAAAATGTTTCAACGTAACATCAATCGCTGATTAACAACTTTTTTGAGATGAGGCCTATACCACAGGCTGAACGGTAGTTGAAGCTCTGTGTTAATGGCATCTTCTCACTGAAAAGCCAAAAATTCGACCATCTCACAAAATCTAAACTCAAAATCCGGTTGAGATAAAATTTAACACAGTTGATTATGTCAGTGAGGCAACCCCAGGTGCAAAATTTCATGCAAATCCGTCCACGGGAATTTCTGGGCGAATGGGTAAATTATACATTTTTATTTACACAGGGTGTTCCAGAAATAAGCAACACAAAGTTTATGGCACCATAATTATGTAACCGTACGTCACACTGATACTCTCTTACTGTTGCAAAGTTACATATTTTTTGTTGTGATTTCTAACGCGCCACGGCCATGCTGTAGGGCGTCCAGAGTCATGCGGTTTTTAGCAAAATGTTCAGAAAAAAATTAGTTAAATGACAACGGGCTGTGTCTGCTTAATCATTTGTAAACGTGTCATTTGGCAGGTAGGCTTACATTTGCGAGGTAAAATGACACATTATGTAATTTAGGTTAGATAGGGGTTTTTGACCATTATTGAAAAGGATATCTGGGAGTCAAACGACCAGCCAAAACATGCATGCAATTGCTTCAGCTTTACAAAAAAGATGATTTATTATTTATCAGGTAAGAGCATCGATTAGCGATGCCACTTTTTGCCAAATTACTTTGATTCGTGTTACTAGTGCATTAAAGGTTTATAAACATTATGCGCTATATAAATTGATGTTTTACTTACTTAGCTACTGAGTATACCGGTAGTTACTTTTAGGGCATTTTGTGCTAGCTGATAAGAAGTGTTGGTGTATTTCAGTTGGCGCAGAGCGAGTGACCATTGATATGGTCAGCGAGCCAGTTGTCGCAGGTTCGCTGGTTAACATTACCTGCCGCTCCTCACCTAGCAGACCGCCTGTACACGTCACGTGGTACTCCTCACTTCGAAACGAGGCTACCGACACTCAGAACGAGGCTGCAGGTCAGACACTTTCTGAACCGGCTAAATGTCTATTATATTCTATTCTCTGTCGGTCTGTATGTTTATTCAGTGTTTAAAACTTTAAATAAAATCGATAATTTAGAGTGCATTAGACTAAAAAGCTATTGTAATGCAGGCATATTGGTTAAGACTAACCATTTCATAGCACACTGCAGGTTCAGTTCCCATTCGTAATTAACTTTCTAAAAACTTTTTTTTCAAAGCCTGCAAAGCGAACGTCAATTTTTTGTTACATTGCAACCAAAGCCAATTATTCCCCTGAAGTTCGCGAAACTTGAAAACATTGCTGTTTCAGCGAACGTTTTATCATTAATTATTTGTTCTAATTCGTACATAGGCCTCTCTTTAAGTTTTATCTGAGGTTTTAGGCATGTTGTAACATACTGGTCATTTTTGTTAGTGGTTATTTTTTGGATTGATTGAATAACGGCGTGATGTAACTGACAGATGTATGGACCACGAGCAGTCTACTGGCAGACGGCAAGAAATCGACGGTGACCAGCGTGTTAAGGATCACAGCAAATCGTACCGACAACGAGCGGATTTATCGCTGTTCTGCTATCAACCCGGCTATGTCGACCCCAGTCTCAGCAACCGTGCAACTTACCGTTCACTGTAAACACTTCGCCTGCTCCGTTCATTTTTTAGTAAACACGTTCTAATAAACGTTTTAATCATCTACTAACTTATCATTTTAATAAAAAGCGTTTTTAGCATTAAATTTTTTTGATAGATTTTTAATTATTAATGTAGGTTATGTGGAACGTTTAGTGTAAGATAACGGTGATTGAAAATATTTATGTAGAAAAATCATTAGTGTTGCTGATAAGATAGTATCTAGGCCCTAATAAATTTTTCATACTAAATCCTATATGTATGCTAACATAGCAGTGCTAAATAACTTAATGAAAACTAGTTAGAACTTTGTTAATTTGTGAGTAGATAGAAAGCCACGTTTTCGTTTAACGTTTGCAAACGTTTCTAACGTTTGTCTTTCATAATACCGTAAAACTGTTAATACACTGAGTCCCAAAAACGTCCCATTGTGTGATTGTCTATATCTTCGCCAAATATTAACCGATTTTAAAAATTTTTTCACTGGTACATTTCGTGGACAATCGGCAATAAACTGATTACTGAATATCCCGCCACACATTAATTATGTTGCTACACTACCTTGTAAACTATAAATGCACAAAAAACTAGCAATCATAGACAGCAAGCGTGTTGGTGAACAAAATACACTTCCAGCCAAAAATGCAGTGAATGATCTGTACGATGCTAGACTTTGTTAGATCTGTTTCTTTGAATATCTGGCGTATTAAGCGATATGTTTGTTTTTGGTTTAGCAATCCTACCATTTCATCCACAGTGAATGTGATCATGTTCTCTCCAGTATGCGTATGCTTCAGTCTGCTGGTTTTATGCCTTTGGTCGGTGCTGCATGTTTCCCAAATCTCTGTTGATAACATTCCCACTCTTTTTGCCATTGCAGTTCATTTTTCAAAATTTTGCCAGTATTCTCTAGAAACTGTATTTTTTGAACCGGTACAAGTTCTTTATCAGAGCTTTGTCTCCACTGCTAAATGGCACATTACATCACCGGTATATCGTAAGTGCATTAAAAATTATTAATTACGACAATATCATCTGCTTTTGTTTACAAACATCAGAAATGTATGTAAAATTAAACATGATGTAATTTTTGTATAAAAATTAGTAAAAGTTGTTTAGAAGATGATTTTTTGCATATGTGTTACAATGATTTTAGTGATTTTTGGAAATTTATGTTTCACATGGTAGTGTAGCAACACAGTTGAAAAACGGTGGGATATTTAACAACTACTTTGTTAGTAATTGTTTACATTATGTGCCAGTGAAAAATGTTGAAAATCGGTTAATATTTGGCGAAGATATGGAAAGTGGCGCAGTGGGACGTTTTTGGGACACAGTGTAAAAACCCCTTGGCTTCTATTGGAACATTTAACTTAGACCCCCGGCTTGTATTTGAGATCCGACTTCTATTAAAACATTGTCAACCTGTTACACCAGGGTAATACACTTTTTGCTGTAATTAGTGTGCACAATTCTATTATTACAATACAATTTAGAGCGAGTGTACAAGACTACTGCACATACAACTAATCACTACTACAACTACAACTGCTAGCTCCACTTACAACAACTACGTGGATGTCCAGCTTATATTGGAGACCCGGCTTGTATTAGCAGTTTTACGGTAACGACCTTCTAACGTTTTTCTCATTACATGTGTAATGTAATTTGTGTGCATTTTGCTACAGAGGCATGCGTCTGTCTGTCTATCTGTCCGTCATTATGTGTGCTTGTCCGCGTGCAGATGCGCCGGAAGTATCTCTGAAGCTACTAGTCAATGATAATGTTCAAAAAGAGGATGATAACGGCAATGTTGTTATCAAAGAACATGACAGCGTGCTGTTCATTTGCTCGTCAGTCGCCAGTCCGCATGCACACGCCTGGAGGTCAGTTTATCAGTCAGTCAGAGTCAAGACTCAAGACAAGTTTGCTGTGCGGTCCAGTAGGCGCTTAGTATATAGTGATTGCAAATTTTCTTATCAGTTTTCTTTTCCATTTTTTGATTACTCTAAAGTTATTCGGGCTGGTTCTTATCGAGCGTCAGATTAAGAAAAATTGATTAGAAGGAAGATAAACATTTTTTTCTGAATGAAACATGATCTCACGTAATTATTGTCCGCGATAGCGACGACAGTACTGTTTTCAGCATCGTCGCTAAGTTTTTGTTTGTTTTTTGTTAACACGATACCTCACGAAACGCCGCACTTTTGCACGCCTATGTGCCTTGACAGTTGCAAAAAACTTATTCAAATTTAAGGTCATAGGTCACAGATCAAGGTCACAGGATGGATTGTCGGATACTTTTTCATTGCGACGTGGCTTTGCTGCTACTGGCTATTGCTAACTACACCGATACTACTAACTGACGCTGACGTCATTGCTAGATATCGTAGCATGTCACGGCGGCTACCGCGGACAGCATTAGCCTTGTACGAGGCTTGACAGTCTAGTATTGTATTGCGTTTGTTGTCGGAATATAGGTGGTTTTATGACGGGTTTGTGTTGGCGGATGAACGTCGAGACACACTCGTTGTTGCTAACATCGACCGACAGCTGAGCGGTAAAACCGTTTCATGTGAAGCCACCAACAGCGTCGCCAGTAGGCCTACCACACGATCTGTTGTCCTGAACATGAGATGTCAGTATGAAACACACTCGTAACACATAATAATAAACACGTTTAAAAACGTTTGTTATTTGTATGTTCAAAAGTACAAAGATGCCGCTTTTTACAATTGCTTTGACAAAATTTTTTTAACTCTTACTTTTGCATTTACTGACAAACTGCCGAGGAGGCAGGAGCAAATGCTGCAACCTCACACAAAATTTGTTGATTTTTGAAATTTGAACGTTTAAATGTGCCCTTTGGCAGAAGTTGTTCCATACGAAAACGGCGCTGTCGTCGTGATGGACTCAGCTCTTCAGCGGAACCATGCACTCAGTCTGTCCGTACCGCAGGGATACATAGCCTATTAAACCAAGATGACTGTATTCTACTATTAATAGGGCACACAAGCTAGTCGGGCAGCTCGGGCGGTTAGTTACTATTGTTTCTTGGTTGTGGACACTTTGAGTATAGGGACAGTTGTGAAAGGACGCCGACGACGTCAGTAGGCGGAGGGTATAGCATGCTGCTGTTAAAATAATAAATTCTTATGAGCAGTTAACTCAGATTCCAAAAATATTTGATATTGTGAAAACGCTTTTTGGCTGTAGACTAGCAACTTGAATGCAGGTCTCTGAATTTTGTATTTCTCGTCAGCTGATATTCAGTTTTGCTTAATGTCTACCGTTACTACGAAAGACACGCCACCTAAGAAAGATGTTCTTACACAATGAGATCTAATATCACACAAAATGTTGTACCTATAGTTTACTAATACTACTACTATTATATTGTTCTTGATGAAACTGGTAATGTGCAGACGGTCCGATGTTCGCGGCTGAGCCACGTGACCAGTCAGCTGACGTCGGCGTCAACCAATCAGCGACATTGTCGTGCATGGTGGACTCGCGGCCGCGGGCGTCCATGGCGTGGACACTGGCGCATGGTGCGTCAATGCGTGTACTGTCTCACGCAGAGACGCTGGTCGTTAGTCCGATCACAGAGCGTAATTTCACGTCGTATCGCTGTACTGCTAGCGTCCAGGGCTTCAAGCCAGTCTCCCGCGTTGTCAGACTACGCCGCAATGGTTAGTCTCCGCCTATTGGAAATTCACTGCCAATGAAGCAAAATAGGCCTAATCTTGTTTTTCAAAGCATGGTCATAGCCCCTAAAAGACGTTATTTTGCTGTTATTGGCTCGTATAGTGTGAAAACGGTCGCAGTTAGGTACAGACATGTTGCTTATCATAACAAGCACTTGTGACAGGCTTTTTTATTGGTTCATGACCTTGAATGACCTTGAACTCCCAAAATAGGAATTTTTAGTAATTTTTTTGTGATTTCCGGCTGCGATACACACTTTAAAAGTGAATTGCGCTGAAATGACTGAAGATGGACCTGGACAACCTGCGTATGACATTTTTAGCATAGAACGTACACTTTTAAGAATCTAAGTTTCGGTCTTTTAAATTCAAGGAATTTTCCATAGGGAGGCCTCAAATTTAAGTACTCTTTCAAGATGCATTAATATCTTATTGCTGTAGGCTTACACTGATTGCCAAAGTGGCAGGACCGCTGTTATCGCGCGTCACGTGCTTGATTACACTGACAGCTTGTCTGACAGTTTTCAAGTGTAGTTTCTGTATTGTATTGTATTGTATACAAGATTGGATAAAAAGTAAGTAAGTAAGTAAGTAAGTATGTGCATATTTAAAGTGCACAATGTCAGCCAGTGGCCGAATCTGAGGCACTTGGCTGAGCCGCTAGGGGGAG
>Ga0209367_1009769_pt1 | contig 12955 bp, 6 predicted proteins | sample WorMetLIZISLAND2_FD_187412 | JGI IMG/M metagenome (GOLD analysis project Ga0209367, IMG submission 187412) | Marine gutless worms symbiont microbial communities from Max Planck institute for Marine Microbiology, Germany - Olavius geniculatus... ... | reverse complement strand
TTTTCAGCCATGGGGGCATTGTGCTACGCCCGAACAGAGCAAGAATGTCCGACAAACTTCTGTCTGAACTGGTGTTTTTGAAATGCAACATTGTGTGAACAAGTTTAGATGTTGGACTGTGTAAAAAATTATTATCAGGGACGGCCAAATTAATGTCATCAATTAAAATTGTTAACAATATTTAAGGATTAGTTCTTTTTTGTGTACGATAAAGTGTTTTACTCAATAACAGCAAGAGAAATAATATTGGAATGAAATAAAACTGCTTGCAGGTTCGTTTTTTCCTACTGGACTTGGACTTGCCTTTTTTGAAGAGGACTTGGACTCGGACTTGGACTTGGACTTGAGGATAGGGGACATGGACTTGGACTTGGACTTGGCTGTTGCTGGACTTGTTACAAGTCTGCTAACGCTAACCTATCCTTAACCTTATCTTTCAAACCTAAGCTTATATCACTGTTTCTTGGATTTGTCGGTCTCGGTTTTGTCGGAAAACCCGTTTTGACGCACTGTAGGCCTATAGTAGAGAGGCAAAAGATAGGTGGATAAATAGGCTAGTTATAGGGCCTAAATAGTTCGTTCACTATTACCGAATGACGTAGGTCTATAGGGCCTAGGTAGTCAAAAAGCACCTGTTTGCCAGAATAAGTCAGTGGTGGTTTGCCTGGAGCTGGAATGCGCTACATAGCATCTCCAGATTTTGGCTCAGCACCCCCTCCCCCCAATTCACTTCACTGTGCATAACACACTGGCCAATGAGAAGTTTTATCGGTGATACCGAAATACGTAAAAACCATCCTGCTCAGCTGGGTTCGGGGTGAAGCACAGCATTACAAGATTTTTTAGGCTAGAACTGTCACTGTGCTTGATACGGGAGGTTCCTGGCAGTCTACATTGTGTCTAACTACCTGTGTGTTCTTGTGGGCTAAGAGTGACGTAACGTGACGTAATAAAAGCAAACTATAGGCTATACTACTAGCTCCCCAGCTGCGCAGCCTGCGCCCTGGTGCCTTGCTGACTTGTTATAGCAGTAGGTCACTTCTGACCTCACTATCCTACGGAGAGAACTGCGCTGTGAGACTCATCGAAAAAGCATGTGGTCAAAAGTCAAAACATAACTGGATTGTGTTGGTTACTTCAGATATCAGAGGCAATGGAGTGTCGACTGGTGGGGTGTACTTCGACTGCGTGAAGTGGTTGGCTGGACCGCTGGATCACGTCGAGACGCTGTCAATCACGTTCAAGCACCTGCTGGTGACGTCACGGCACAGACTACAGCAATACAGCACCGGCACCAGCAAGCTGGTCCGAGTAGTGAGCATGTCGGATGACATGCAGCTATGTCATGCTGTAGAGACGTCCAGAGATACGTTCATTGTGGGCTACCGGACCCCGCTCTGGCACTACGGAGTCAGTATTATGTAGTCAATTGATTGTCAGTCGGTCTTTGAATCAGTTGATCACAATGAACGATCTATAGCGAATCCCACAGAGCGAATCTAACATCAAGGTGGCGTTGCACTCCCACATGTCAAATGACGCTTCGTAGCTCTGACATGAAACTGTGACTATAGGACAGCAAGGTAGACGTTTACTTGGGGGATTGATAGACACCACCTGTGATCAACCCCTAGACTCCCGTATGGCAGGTAGCTCCGTAGCTCTGGTGTGTCTAACCGTGTGTCTGTATAGGTAAACGAGGTCAAGGTAAACGTGAACGAGATCACGCTGAGAACATTCGCTAGCAGGTGACGTTCCGCGGCTCTGGCATGTCTTACTGCATGTGACTACAGGTCATCAAGGTAGACGTGAGCGGGAAAACTGCGGACATTTGCCGGCAGTGTGGAGACGCCTCGTCACCCCGCCCTAGACTTTCATATGGCAGGTGACGCTCTGTTTGTCTGTATAGGTGATCAAGGTAGACGTGAACGGAAACGCTCTAAGGACCTTCGCTGGGGGAGTAGAGGCGCCTCGTCACCTCGCCCTGGACTCACAGTCGCGCGTGCTGGTGGCGGACTTCGTCAACCACCGCGTACTGCGTCTCAGCCCTGAGCTGACGTTGGACACATACCTGGTGGATACCCACAATGCACCGGTCAACATGTGGAAGCCGACACGACTGTGTTACAATGACGCCACGGGATGCCTCTACGTCGTCTATGGCGCGGAATTCTCGCCGGCGGCTTACTTCGTATCAGTCTTTAAACTGTCGTGAGCCTGTCCCACTGGGTGACGTCAGGCCTCGCTGAAACATTAGTCTGAGACTAAAGTCTTAAGATGCGTACGCAACGACGTAACTTAACTGAAATAAACTTAACTGCACTGAAATGCTTCAATTTTTGACGAACTGACCAACGGGCAAGCATTAATGCATTACAGTACCGTCTAATAACGTCCACGACTACGAGACTACGGGCACGTACGCGGCAACCAATCAATGATCAATGGGCAATGACATTGGTCAGTTCGTCATAAACTAAACCGTGTCAGTTCAGCTCAGTACGCTTCAGTTGTACGCGCATACCACAAGCCACAACATTGTTGTGACGAAAACTTCGGTCTTGACTTGGTCTTAGACCAAACTTTGTTCTTAAGACTAAAATCTCAGCGACAGTTAACCACCTCACCCACTGACTTAAGGCCTGCATGACAGGCACGGACACTACGACTGGGGTTGGGTACAGACAAAAAACCCACGACAAAACCAAATTACGACAATTCCCACAACCCCTATGACAAAAGCTCCCTTTCTATGCAAAACCCCTACGACAAAATCCCCTACAAAAATCCCCTATGACAAAATTTTGCCTATAAAATAACTCGCTTCTCTGTGCCATATTTTCGTGGCATACGAGTTTTGTTCTAGGGATTATTTTCGTATAGCATTTTGTCACAAGACTAGGGTTTTATTGGAGGAGCTTTTGCGGTAAACTTTTTACTACGCATATGCTTATAGCACTCCTAGCATTGTAGGTGTGTGAACATAAATGGCGTTGACTGTAGCACATTTCTGCACTGAATAATGTACATGCACTGTCAGTGGATGCTTGCAATTCAGGGACCATATGTTTTGTCAGTGTTGTTGATCATTCATCCAAGAACCGCTGCGATTTGGAACTTGTAGATGCCATAGGTCTATGTGCTTCAGCTGTGTGCATGGACAAGGTCACAGACATGGCAGGCCCTGTCAAGACAACCGTTGCACAATCGCGTCATAAACAATCGCGTTGCGATTGGTCCTGGCATTTCGCTTCAGATAGCTTATGCTTAATTAGTTGCCAAAGCACATTATAGCACTAAAGCATGTTCTTGCCCCTTACTGTCCATTGGCGTCGTGGGTTAAAGAATAAGTAGGTGGAACAAAAAGGTGTCTTGTTTTCCAACAGCCAGCTAGCTGGAAATTTCTCACAGAGGAAATTATAGGTGCTCAAAAATTCAATTTCCCCCATCCCCTCCCCCTCCCGCAATTTGTCCTAAATGGAAGTTTTCAGCCCAAATTTCGCATTTTTGGAAGAATTTTTTTTCTCCGATAAGAAGTAGGCCCTAACTTGCCTGACAATTTTCCGACAGCCAAAAGTTTAAGGAAAGGGGACTATTCTTACTCCTGCTCCCACTGCCACGACGCTAATGGCGTGAACACAATGTTCTGTTTATGGGGATGTTGAGAGCCACAGCGAGGTCTGGGAAAAACACGTTCGCGGGACCCGTCTTCCACCCTCTCGACGGGCTTGTCTGTTTATATGCAGTGTTTGAATTGTGAAAAAAAATAGCTGGGGGTTGAACTTTTCGACGGTCAGAGCCGACCAAAATTGTAATGTAAATCATAATTATGTATGTAGTATATAGCTGACCCCCAGAACATAAGTGTGTTAAGGAGTTGAGAAAAGAGTTGGAGGTTCAGCCACCCGACCCCCCGGCAATTCAAACACTGTCTATAGGTATGTCCAGGAATGCTGTGTTGAATGCTGAACTAACCTTGCAAAAATAACAAAAACAACTCACTGTTCAACGTTATTATACTATATGTAAAATAAACTTTTGTGCAACGTGACGGTCTATATTAATCTTAAGTTCACGTTCTTAGTCAGACAAGCTATCCTCGTTTGCTTAAGATTTTTTTGCAGCTGTAACCTAGATTTTCAGCCAATTTGCCAGGAAAACCAATTTGACAATTGTAGTGCAGGCACATAAATATCTTTATTGTGGTTGTCTTGTAGTCTTATAGTTTATGTGGTTGAACTTTCTGAAGGCCTACGTACCATAAACATAAAACAAACTTGTTTGTTTTATGTTTATTAACCTAACCAACACAAACTTTTGTGTTGACGTCCACGATTATGTTAAGGAGCCATTTAATATTTACTAAAGGCAATTTCTGGATCACACAAAACTATGGTCAAAAACTGTACAGAAAATCAAAGTCAACATGACAAGTAAAAAACAATATGTTTTACTGAGTGGTCACAATTGATGTCAAAATAGGGTCTACTTTTCATAAGAAACATTAGTGGTATATGACTCCTTGCTATATAGCTTCATAAACTCGTAGGCTATCAACACAACTAGCCCCTATGTGATTTGACACACTAGCAACAGACAAAGGAAAGTGTTATGATCATCCAGCAACTTTACTGCAACCATCTTGCAACAAGCCGTTTGCAACAGACTCCGGTCAAACTAAGCTTGGCAGTGTATCGGTTAGGACACTGGACTTAATTGCGATCGCAAGGTTGTTGGCTCAACTCCCAATAGGCCTACAGTCGCTACCAAGTGGTTAGTATTTGGATAGCTTGTTGTCTGCAGATATTTAAACCATCTTGGTACATAACCAACACATACCAAGGTCAACTCTGCCGTCCATCCCTCCGGGGTAGTTAAATCAAGTACCTGGCTGTGGTTATAGCGGGGCGCGTTCACTTTTGTTGGATGGCAGCTAACACTGTGTGATCCCACACAGAAGGCAACGCTCTGTAGCTGTGAGATGAGTTTCCTATCAACAGCTATACCATTCAGCCATCAATCACTTAACACACCTTACAGAAGCAATGCAACTTACAAAAACCTCAAAAAACTTGAGCAAACATTGCAATCCTACGCCATGCAGATATTCACACAGTCGCCTAATTACCGTACAGTTCAGTACTACAATACCTCCAGCGGCATGGAAACTCTGAAAAAAGTGGGGCGTGGATGCACAGGGGTCTTCGCCCCTGCCCCAAACTGTGAAAAACTAGCTGTTATCCAGCGCTCTGATATCGATGAGAAACTGAAAGGTCATTTGACGACTAGTTGTCACAGACAGCCTATTTGAACCAAAAATTATTAGAACTGCATAGGCCTAATCCTTCTTCAAGTTACAATTGATAATGTTGGGACTGTTTTTAATGGAACAGGGACACAGTGTGGAAACAGAAGTCCTGACATTCTGTCTGTATGCTGTCTATTCTTTGCCTCTTTTCTCAGAATGACAAAATGATGCACAGTCATTCCAAGTGCAAAATAAGCTAGCAACAACTTCACGTTGTATGTCATTACTTACCACTACTTATCACCTACAAAATCCATAGGACAACAATAGTTTAACAGCTCACACTATATGGCAGTATTATTACACGAAATCACAGACACTGCTCATGATAATTAAGCATTTTCAGCCAACACATTAAATTATGCATTCACAAACACACATCAGCAGGTTAGGCCTAAAACATTAGATGTCATCAGGTCCCCGCTTAAAACAACATCTGTTAAAGTGCACTATCATATTATGCTTAAGCTTAAACAATTTGCCACATGAACTACAGCAGAACTGCTTAAAAGATGAGTGTTTCAGCTGATGATGTTTCAATTCATTTGCTGTATAGCAACGCATTGGACATTCATCGCAAACGTACGGCTTTGCATCTTTATGACGAAGTATATGTGTTTTTAGATCACCCCTGCGGCTGAATTTCATTCCACAAATGTGACACACAGACCAAGTACCTTCATTGTGTGACTTTAGCAGGTGTGCCTTGAGATGACCGGATTGTGTAAAACAGTCTGAGCAGTGGGTACATGCGTATGGCTTTGTACCAGTGTGGGTATATACATGGTGCCTCAAATGACGACTACTTTTAAACTGCTTCCCACAGTAACGACAGTCAAAAGGTCTCCTGTTGCTGTGAACATCACACTCGTGTCTCTGCAAGTAGCTGGACGTGCTGAAACATTTGTCACACAGTGAACACTTGAAAGGTTTGTCTCCCATGTGGACTCTCGTGTGACTGGTTAGGTGTACAAACTGAATAAATGCCTTGTCACACTTGAGACATTTGTATGGTTTCTCTCCACTGTGAATTCTGGTGTGAACAGCAAGGTTACCTGAATGCGTAAATCGTTTGCTACAAACAGTACATTCAAATGGTTTCTCTCCAGAATGACTTCGTCTGTGTACTGTTAAGTCATGACTACGACAGAAACACTTTCCACATTCAGTGCACTTGTATTTACTGCTGTGGCCATTCATATGTTTCCTCCAGTAACCCTGAGTAGAAAAACATTTCTCACACTCAGTACATGAATACAATTTTTCTGCATTATGTATTTTCATGTGTTGTTTCAAACTTACCATCTGCACAAATTGTTTGCCACAGCCTGTACACAAATAAGGTCCTGGCTTTTCTACTGCATGTGTTACTTTGTGCAACTTCAAATTTCGTTTTGTTGTAAACTGTTTGTTACAGAATGTACACGAATACAAGTTTGACTTTTCTATTGTATGCATTTGTTTATAACGTTTGCTTGGCTTGTCATCATACAACTTCTGTCCAGTATGTAACTGTTTGTGGCGCTTCAAAGTTGATTCAGTCCTAAACTGTTTGTCACAGAATGTACACAAATATGGTCTCTGCCTGTCATCATGCAACATTTCTTCACTATGCATTTGTCTGTGACACTTTAGGAGTAATTTCGATCGGAACCATTTGTCACACACTGGACACAAATGCAGTCTTCGCTTGCGATAGTGTGGATGCTTGGTGATATCATTACTATCAGCTTCAACCTTCACCTCAAAGGTGATTCCTGTAAACACATGAAAAACTTATATACCTTCAAACCAAACATCAAGTCATAACGGTGATGCATAAAAGCAGGGTGGCCACAAAGTAGAAAAAATAATTCCCCCAGTTTTCCACACATTTCCCGAGCCATAAACTTACATTTCCAAAGATTATCGCAACCAAAAGTAACTGTACTATTCTGAATAATAATCTGAAGAAGCACTGTAAGCTCCCCCAGAAGAGTCTGAAGCAAAGCCCCGGCTGCAAAAGGTATTTTAGAGCATCTTGCAACCTGGAAACTGCATCTGGTGACACTATTTTGTTGGTTACAACTTTTCCCCAAGGGTGCACAGTATTCCCTGAGAATTTCCTGAGTTTCAAGGTTCAGAGAATGAGTATGTCAGGTTTACCAGGTTTGTGGCCACTCTGAATATTACACCAAAATTAATATCTAAACATGTTAGCGAGTCAAAAGAAGCCACGTGGCAAAAAAAACGAACTCAATATAGCAGGTGCATGACGACGTGTGTGTCTATGATCCACATCTGGGTTCTAGACCAGAAACACTGGAACACTGGAAGGATATAGATCAACATCCTGAACCAGATCTAAACTTGCATCTGAATCAGGGTGCTGAACCAGACACAAATCTATCTGGGACCTTCTGGGTCTGGATCGTCATACAGTACCAGACACAATTTTATCCATAAACCGACTGAAACAAAATTTTTAATGCTGGTCTTTCACCACTCCATAAAATGTCACTAAAATCTCAGTCCACAGACACACCCAGCAAACAGACGGAAAGATAGAGACAGACTGACACACCAGTGGCAGACACACATACAGACAAATGGACAAACCCCAAACCCTACTACAAACATTTAACCACCTTCTTTACAGAAAATAAATAAGAAACAGTGAAAAACACACAATTTTAAACTCTGTTCGATTATAAACTTTATCCGCTATCTAGTTCAGTAAAACAAATGTTTATTGTGGTTCATGCAAAAAGAAATAAAATAAAACCAAGAAGTACCTGACACTGGCCACAGTCCCTTTTCTTAAATTATATATATATATATATATATATATATCCCCACTGTCCACGTAAACATGTGAGTAAAATTTGAAGTCCATACATTCAACCGTTTTAGAGATTTTGACGTTTAACTGTTACAGATTTAGGGGTTATGTGACCTTGTGCATGATCCCTTGTCAAACAAGCGTGCAAAATTTGAGGTTGGTAGCTGTAACTGTTTTAAAGATATCTATGGGTGACAATGCAATGATGCCGTTGTTATTGTAAAGTCACGTATATGCCGCTGAGCACACACAGAATGAAAAGAAAATGACAGAATGGAGTAAAAACATTATACCTGACAAGTTCACTACATTATACATGTACTTGGTGGAGATACTCAAAAAACGAGAACTATTAGCCTATACGGTTTCAAAAAGACAGCCTTAGGTCCCGATTTTACATGCACATTTGATGGCCGATCAAATTTATCTCCGATCAACTTTGGGACTTGATCTGAGATCATCTCAATAACTGTTTTTCCATCGCCAATTAGCGACTGATCGTCCATCAAATCTCCTATCAAGTTGATGGCCGAATATTGGCCGATAAAGTCAGATAATTGACGATTAAATGTGGCGATCTGCAGTTCGTTGCTTATTCGCACCAGAAACATCGCTTCACTTCGACGGTCAGAACAGCATTCACGCATTAAAATAAAGTTCCAAGCATGGTGATCAGTCATGGCGATCAATCACTACTGATCACTTTATACTGTGCATAGTGTTTTGTGAAGAAACAAAATGGATAGACGCTCCCATATTGATTTGCAATAGAACGTATTTTTGACAGCAGACGACATGGACAATATCGTTGATATCGTTGCTATGATGACGTTTACTGCCTATGGCGTCCACTCGCAGTGCACGCTGGGTAACTTAGCACAACACCGCAAATTGAGGTCACTCTTAGCCAATCAGATTGGCATAAAGTAGACTCAGTTGACAGCTGATCAACTAATTGCCGATCACGTAATTGGAAATCAAAAATGCATGGAAAAACGAAACACAGTTGATCGACGAACAATTCTGAACATCACGTTAATCGAAGATCAATAAATCAGAGATAAAATATAAATTGATTGGCAATGGAAAAACCCGACCTTAGAATCTGGCAACCCTTCGGCACCCCTTTTGAGCCGACGCCCGGAGGCAATGCCTCTGTTTGCCTCCCGTAGTTACACCACTAAAAAGAAAAAAAACAAGCAACAGACCGATATTGTTTGTACTGTGCAAACAATCAGTGATGTCACGTGCTTCAGTGTCCATTGTACTGAACGCTTCACACTGTGCAAGCACACAAAGCAAAATCATCAGAATTAGTGGTAAATGTCTATACTGTACAACCTAATGTGTTAGAAAAAGCAAAAATGACTCAAACAAGGACCAAAGCAACTGCTATACTTAGCAATGCTAACAAAAATCCCAGCTATTACTATAGCGACGTCTGACCATATGTCAGTGTTAAAAATACTAGTGAATGCGAATGAAGGTCACTTCAGTATACCCATGTTTGGAGGGAATTTGAAGGGACGGCAGTGGAGACATTAGACAGGACATTTGCAAGTGTCTGTAGCCTGTTAACAGTAACCACTGTCTTGATACAGTTTCGCCGTAATGCACCTTGCATACACTGGCAATCAAGATCCCATATTTTGGGAAAACAAGTCTCCATATAAGATTGGCGATGGTACCATCGTATAAAACATTGATAAGTTCCTGTAGGCTGTCAATAGTAACCATGCTGCTTACTGAAATTGTTTAGCCACAATTCACTATGCAAGTATTTGAGGTGCAGTCAGTACCCCCATTTGGAAGAAATAGGGAGGTTGTTAGGGATCCAGCTTAGTACCACGTGTTAGCCGTCGAGTAATTCTATTTACATGTTCGGACGTTTTTCGGTAAAAAAAATAGCCATAATACATGTATAACAAACAGACAGACCAACAAAAACACAACAGACAAAAAAGCCTGTGACACAGGCTCAACTATAATAAACAGTTGGCCAACAACACAAATTTTTAGCTTATTCAACGGGAACCCTCCATTTCCATCTTCCACAACAGCGGTGCTGCTGAGAATGACATACTCGTACCTCGATTACAGGAAGAAGCTAGCTCATAAATGGGGTAACAGATATAGAAGCAACAATAGTGAACTTCTACTTTTTGTTTAGTATCTGAGCCAAAGCAACTGTACCTGCATATTGCTACCACTAATGCAGCTGTAGTGAAAATAAGCCTTGATCATTTCAACAACTGTCCAACTGTTAGATCTACAAAAACGTTCATATTTCAATAAATGTGCTACCCTACAAATTTAAGAGAAAACATCCTTTGGTGAAATATGGAATATGGGTCTGCTATTCCAAAGGTTTGCTATTCTGAAGGTCCCATTCTGAAGACCATTATCGACTAACCCTAACCTTCGGAATAGCAGACGTTCGGAATAGCGGGCCGGTACCAAACAAGGAACGCATAGAGTCAAACAGTTTACATCCAAAACTAAACATACATCATGTGGTTTCTGCTTTTCAATAGCTGGCAACACAGTTTCTTTAGATGACTGATTACATTCCACGTCAGAGCGATCACGACCAACATCTGTGTTGTCAAGTGAAAGACCGGTGGTGACGTCTGTTGAACTATAGCAATGATCACTCTGAACAGTCTCCCGCAATAGACTGGTTGTTGATGGTAACATTGTGTCTGCTCCTGTATCAGTTGTCATCTTTGCTGATCAACAAATAAAGAACTTACGTCGGTCACAGAAAAATACTACCTACAACAAATGCATGATCACACACTGTCTATGGTAACCAGGGCTTGAAGTGAAAAAAATAAGTGCCAGTATGGTAGCTTTCCCTTCTTCCCCTTCTTTTCTCTTCCTTTTCAGCCTTCTCTCCTCTCCTTTCTCCTTTCCTCCCTCTCTTCCCTTCCCTCCCCTTCCCTTCCCATCCTCTTTCCATTCCTTTCCCTTCTTTCCAATGTTTTCAGTTTAAAACAGGACACCTGAAATCCAGCTAGTTGATCTGAGAAAGAACCATAAGCTCCCCCAGTGGCATCTGATGCAGAACTCCAGTCAAAGTTGAATTTTGTGCATTTCAGCCTTAAAACATGGCACCCGTTAGCGACAGTTTTAATTATTTTCCAGAATATCAACTAAACAAACTAAGTTGAGACTTTTAAAATAAAAGCAAATCGGAACCAGAATGACTGCTAAAGCCCAAAGTCCATTATGCTATCTGATCCGAGACCTGCTCAAAACCTGCTGGAGACCTCAGACATGCATGCGTGCATCATATTGTTGTGACTGTCGCTTTCTCAAAAGTCCACCATGCTAGCAAGTCAAAAAACTTGTTCGCATCCATGAACCCCATTGTCCTGACCTGAGCAGTGTAACCTGACCTGTATTAGTTCTGTATGTAAACATAGCTGACTTTGGTCAAGGCACAGTTATTGCTTGCTGTAGTCTAGTCCAGCAGCTGGTTTTGGAGCTGCTACCATCTTGAATAAACGTTAAAAAAACGAAAGCACTCAAGATGGGTTAAACCATATATCACCGAGTGAGAATCTTTCGGAGTGTGTGTACAATGTCCTTTTATCAAAGCTGCATTAATTAAATTTTCATTTTGTTCCAACATTATGTAAAATAATGTAATATACTAATATTACTACTGAAAACGATTTATAGCATGCAAGAAGTGACATAATTGATTTGATGACTTTCACACAATGTTGTAACACTACATAAGTAAATTACTGTATCAAAGAAGTGTTAAGCAGGTTCGTGCATCTGTCATTTTTCAAAGTCCATCTGGCCAGCACATCAAAAAAAGCAAACTTGTCGTGAACTTGTCGCGAACCTGCTAGCTCTATCACGACATATTGTGATAGCGCTATCTTGTTCGGGACAGGTTTTTCAAGCCAAAAAGTTGTCAGATTGTCGCAGGCACCAGCGAACTTGTCCAAAACCTGTCCGAATCCTGTCTGCTAGTACGCGATAGTGGACAGGATAGCATAATAGACTTTGGGCTTAAATAAACAAGTTAGGACTAATTTAACTACTGATTGATGCAAACGTCAGTGATCAGTTGCATATATCTCAAAAACCTGCCTGCAAACCATACTGGTATGTTTTTCTAAGACAAAGTGCTGGTATGCTTTCCAGGTGGCCAAGGAATTGCCATATCATCCTACATCGAGCCCTGATTGTAACAAAGAAAACATACTACCGAATTAGAAAATCAGGGGTAAAGGTTCTTATTTAACCTATTCTGACAAGCACTTCGGTTCTAACTTTGTTTCTCGACCAAACTTTGGTCTTAGACAAATGTGTCTGCGAAAAAATGACCCCACCCAAGCTTGCTGCTACTGTAAAAGGTGCAGTTTTTCATGAAACGGGGGGGGGGCATTTTCCACATTAAAAGAAAACGTTCCCTACTGCTAGCACATGTTAAGTGTCTGTTAAATTTTTGCAAAAAATATTGACCGAGGGCCTAATTCACAAACAATGTCATAAGACATGTCACATAATTATCATAACTCAACAGTTAAGATGTCCAGAGATTATCTTACAACATGTCGCAAATGAATTCACAGAAATTATCTTTAATGATTGTAACTTTTTTCACCAAGCAGTATTGTTATCATAGTAACCACGGTCGTCTGCATGTAATGAGCAGTTTCGTATCTGACACTGGTTCGTCACTGACAGTCAGTAAGTAAAAGGGTACTAGTGCATATTACAGCCGCATCCTAATGGCTGGTTTTTGTTACATATTGAGACTAGCACTAGACTTACCGATGTTTAAATGTTGCTGTAAATTGTAC
>Ga0209367_1009768_pt1 | contig 12955 bp, 10 predicted proteins | sample WorMetLIZISLAND2_FD_187412 | JGI IMG/M metagenome (GOLD analysis project Ga0209367, IMG submission 187412) | Marine gutless worms symbiont microbial communities from Max Planck institute for Marine Microbiology, Germany - Olavius geniculatus... ... | reverse complement strand
CTAGCAATGTCCCTTCGCTTTCTGAATTGTGCTTTGTGCTTCTTCTTCAGCTTGATTTTGATATTTGCCATAACCAGGCTGTGATCCGAATCTATGTCTGCACCCTGAAAGGTGCGGCACTGCTGCCAGAGCCAAAAATTGCAACAAACACTAAAACCCTATATTTGAAGGGTTCAAGATGATTCAAGGTCATTGATGTTGATAATACTAAAAGCTCGTGACTAGGGCTTGTTATGATAAACAACATTTCTGTACCTCTCTGCAACCGTTTTCACGCTAGACGACCTAATGAAAATAGCCACCGGCCTTTTTTAACCTAGGAAGTCAGGACTTAGACTGTTAAAATATGTGTTAATTGCTGAAAATTTCGCTGGTTGCCTTGGTCTATATCGAGCCATTTCGGCGCAATTCACTTTTAAAATATGTTGCAACACAAAATCGCGAATAAAGTTTGCTAAGCTCTTTATTTGGGAGCTCATGATTGTTCAGTCATCGACATTGATAGCCTAAACAGCTCGTCACAAGTGCTTGCAGATTGCCTGTGCCTATCTGCAACCGTTTTCACGCCAGACTATAGCCAACAGCAGTAAAATAATAACTTTTAGGGAAAGGGTAGCCCTGTTTTACACCCTCTGTAATGATCAGCGGTGAAGTGCATTGGGCCGAACTGATATGGCCTCAGCGCTGGGCAGGTGTAACAGTTTGCCTAGGTAAGGTAAAGTAAGGATCCGCAGTAGCCTGATTTAAGCCGGTTCAGAGCAAACAGCATGTCGCTGATTAGACTGGATCTTTGACGTCTAAAATTGTAATTCTTGCACCACATAACAATGGTTAAATTATTTTATGTTGTAATACACAAATAGCTGACACAGCCGGTTGTATACTGCATGCAAGATAAGCAAAATCCTGCACAAGAACAAGCTGTAACGTACTGGTTCTCGTTCTCAGTTTATGTCTATTTACAAAATCACTTTTAAGTTTTGTTTATTTACTGATTGAGATGCTGTAATCATTTTGATCTGAATGTCTGAGATGCTGCATAAGTGCAGAAGCATACATTTCTGTTGCTAACTATGCAGACTGACTTTCATTCAAATCTTCCTGGTCAGCTTCAATAATACATTTTCTGTTCCCTCATGAATAGGATGCTGATCTTCAGAGTTCCAAGAGTGAAAACTCCAGGCTTAGTAACTACATGCACTTTTGATTATTTTGTTATCAAAAAGGCACTGTGTGTCCCTCTAAGTATGAAGTATTTAAAAACATCACTAAGCAAAACAGAAAATGATGATAACAGACGACATCAGTTTAATAATACTTCTTGCACACATCGACAAATAAAATTTTTCTTTCATATGAACTGGGCAGTGTAACACAGTGTAAAATACAAATTAGCTAAAAAAAGACATAAACAAGATAGCATTTAAATACAAAAAAAATATTTTCTCAAACAGTTACATGCTGTCAACAACAGATAATTAGCATCAGTGTCAACAAGTGACAAAGGATAAATTCTACCAAATGAAATGTAAATTTTGATACTGTATTCTACAGGACACTATGAGTCAACAACGAATATCCAATACTTTATTCAAAAACACTCTTGGGCATGCTTTTGGTCACAGTTGGTGCCTTAGTTTCAGTAGGTAGGCTCAGTCTTGGTTAGTCATTTGTCTTGAAGCATTCGTTGCTAAATTGATTTTACACACACAGATTTTTATGTCACATACACAAAAACAATTAGGTGGTTAAAAGCTGGTGCACCCCACTGACTTCTCCACTGTGACCTTTGACCTTTCTATTCAGAAAGTAAGTAATCAGTTCATTTTTAGCCCAAAATGCATTATTAACAAAATCTACTAATACCACAGATACTGAAAATACATCACCGATGGTTGGACGGACAGACACATGCACGAGCTGACATATTCCTAATGGTATGGCCATAAAATGAAAAGCCAAAATGCTAAAAGAACATTTACAATAACTTAGGCAGCAGGAGACAAATAAATACAAAAGCAAACACAAGTGTGAAAATACAACGCAACAAGCAACGAGTACTATACATAAAAATATCAGCAAATAATACACTGGTGTCTACGAATCTACAGTACGCTGTACTAATCAAGCATGTGATTAACAATCTGAGTTCCAGTCTTGAGCCAGATGGAAGACGAAGACTGTCGTTGTGACAAGAGATGATTGACATGTTGGTGAATGAACACAAGGCACCGAAGTGACGGCCACGAATGCTGCACGACACAAATATAATATAATATAATATAATATAATACATGTTTCATATCGCTTATATGCAAGCCAGAGAAATGCCAGCACAGTGCTGACATATTATGGAGCCATCCACATAGACATGCACAGCCCATTAATCATAACCTAAATTTTTAGTTTAAAATGTTGGCACACTACTTTTGTGGAAAACACTCACACTGATTTTGGTTTCTATGCCTTTTGTTTTGTTGTACACAACAGACAGACAGAAAGACAAACGGGCAAGACCGATAATGCAGCCGTTGTCAGTGTTGCTATTTTTACACACACCAAAAAAAATCTAACCAACTCATTCAGTCCACAGTAGCTTCTACAAAGATCTGAACTATGTAACACGCGTCAAAAGTAGAGCTGTCAAATTAATGCATTAACTTAATGCGTTAATGCATGTTAAAAATATTAACGCACATACGTAAATTTACTAAATTCTGCAAAGCAGGAGTTCCAATATTCTGTAAAACTGCGGTTATTTGATGACAGAATAAATTCAAGTAATTAAATAAAACAACAAATGTAAGAAAATTTGTCGAGAGTGCAAGTTCACGACAGGACTCATGGTCCTGTGATGCAGACATGATTTGATGGGCTTCATTGATGAAGTCTACCCACAATATTGATATACAGCAATATTGATGATGCATTATCAACATGTTAACGCATGTGCCAAAAAATCAATGCTTCAACAGCTCTAGTCAAAAGCATTTAAACCAGGATAATTTGCATGTAACAGAGGATACTATAGTCATATATAGTCATGTTTGAAATAATACCAGTAGATGCTTACTGTAAAAAGTGGCACAAGGCGTTGACTCATAGCTGGTGAATGTCCGAGCAGCAATGTGAGATAATAGATAACTCGGTGCTACAAAACACACATCTAACAGTTAGAAAGTGCACTTAGAAAGTGATATATTAGCCAATAAACACCAATAACATTATTAACTTTAGCAACACTTGTTCTCTTACATAAAAGCATACGGCATGACCCATAAACCACATGATAAGATTTTGTGGTGATGTGCATCACAATCGGGATCTGGACCAACATACTGATAATAACCATGGTTCTTGCCCATTTGTCAAAATCAAATTCAAGGACTTTAAAGAACCACACGAATGATATGGAGAACTGAATTAAATCAAACCGGCCCTTTTATAAGCATATATAAGCAGGTTCAGTTTACATTAGGGTTGTTAACGATTAACTGGTTGACCACTGGAACGGTCTTGCCTTCAGGACCGGGCCTGAATGTGTCGGTCTGGTTAACCGCAAGGTCCCAACCTGTCTCTTTGTCCCTGTCTGTCTGTCTGTCTGTATGCATATGCATGATGAACTCAAGGACGCTGAAGCTCACCGGCCCGCCCAGCAATGTCAATCGCTGACCGTGGGAAAGAGTTTACCCTGGTGGGCGATTCTTCAGGACCACACACACGCCCTGCTGGCATGCCTTGGCCTCCGCTCCCCTTCCTTCTACCTGGCACTCTGTTTCTGTCCGTATCCTCTGCAAACTCCTGTGAAGGATATCACACACTCAATAGATAACTAGGCACCTGGGCTTCACTTTGCATGCCTGGCCGGCCGGTGCTGTGTGCCGCATGATCTGACAGTCTATCCCTTTCAATCATCGATTAGCAAACTTGATGTGGCACCCATTAATAAGCACTTATAACTACAGTTAAGCAATTAACCGGTCCTTTTCCTGACGGTCAGCCAGTCAAAATGAATGGGGGTCTTAACAAGCTTAATTTACATTCAACAATTTAACACCAAGCATTAATCAAAAACTGGAATTATCAGAAAAATTCACCAAATACATCAATAGTTGTCAATGAATCCAATTACTATGGCTATCCATATTGTTTGGTAACAGCATTTTATAAAATCAAATTCAAGCACTTTCAAGGACATTCAGACACAGATTCAAGAACTTTCAAGGACCATGTCTGTTTTCAAGGACTTTCCAGGCCTTGAAAATCTGAAGAAAAAAAACTCAAGGACTTTCAAGGACGCGCAAGGGCCTTGAATAACAAACAACTCAGAGTCAACAGAACACAGTGCTTTACCATAGTTACTGCCTCATTGATGACAATGCCGCTTATGTCCGATATGTCATAGAACATAGCCTTCTGACGACCTGATACAAATGTAGTCGTCAGCTGAACTCCAACAGACGCCACAACCAGCAAAGACTCTATAGCATCAAACACACCAATCACAGCTATTAAGTAAGTAAGTAAGTAAGTAAATGATTTATAAAGCGCCAAAGTCTCAGAAAGAATCAAAGTGCATAGGATGATGGACGCTAGGTGGCAGAAAAGGCTGACTGAAAGTAGTAGGTCTTTAAGTGACATCTGAATGTAGCCAAGGTTTGACATTGACGAATTTGAGGAGTTAAGAAGTTCCAAATTCTCTTAGCTTACAAAAGTCTGATGCCAAACTAAGACTTAGCAAACCAACCATTTACTCCCAAAAAAATATAACAGGACTTATTTCATGTGATAAAAACAAGCATAAAAAAGTCTCTCAAAAATATGTGCATCTATGAAATAGCAACAGTTCTGCACTTGCCTTTGTGAACCTTGAAGCTAAGTTTCAAGATGAAGCAGACCAGCAGTATGACGAAGATGCCAGATAATATGTGTAACTCCTTTAAACATTGGATAAAACATGACTCAGTTAAGTGCAGTAAACACCAAAGTTGCACACGATTCTCCAATGACTAAAAGTTATACAAGATTCATATCTTGCAAAGTGTAAAATAACAAACCAACAGCTTTCAAAACTAGCAGGTTCAAACCACAAAGCATAATCCATAATGGGGCAAATGTAACACTGTTACTTAGTTTTTTCAAGTCAAATGGCTTAATACCTGGCAGTCATACATTCACAATTATCGCTAAAGCTATGCAATCTGTATTTAGTTATACCATAAATCGTCAAACAGAAGCTCCCAGCTTTTATTAAACTGAACTGACCCCCAGCCTGTATCTGGGACCTGGACTTTTAAGAAGACTCGATTTCTATCAGTATTAAAGTTACTTACTATGGCAAAGTCGTTAATTTTTTGTGGCCCATGCATTACCATATGGCAGCTACTGCTTGGAATAACTGCCTCAGAAAAAAAATATTCAATACCAGAGAGTGCCAAATCACTTTTATACTACAGCAATACTCTGCCTACGTCACTACTGACTGAACAAAGCAAGACATAATCTCCAGGCCTGCATCAAGGACCTGGCATTTATACAGAACCCAGAACCCACATTCTTTAATTTGAAATTTTAAGGTATTCATCATACATTGGTTACTTATTTAAACAACACAGCATCATTTTAAACAGCAGCAGCTTAATGCACGTATTTATCACATGTGAGCATGCATCTATTCAAAGTAACTAACAAACAGTATAAGGATACCCAACCAGTAAATGCAAAAATAATATTGGTGCGCAAAAAATACTGGTAAATGACTACAAAGATTTACGAATTTAAATACCTGCAAATGGAGCTGCAGCATACAGCCGAGAGCATAGAAACAAAGTGTCCATGCCATCCAGCGAAAATAGCTGAATTTTGGTGATGTTATAATAAACTCTTGACAAACCAAAGGTTGATGATTAATCACATCTAGATTAATTGTAAATCCGTCAACAGTATGATAGCAAAGTTTCTGCTGACAAGCTCCAGACTCCACTTCAGAATCTTGATGCATATCGCCAAATGTTGAAGACCAGAATGAACTCCTCTCCATGCCAAGACACACTGGGAATGCTTGAACACAATAACACATAACAAAAACAATACAGAGAAACACATGCTACCACCAATCAATAACAAAATTAATACAAAGCTTAAAAACAAAAAAGACCAAAAAACAAAATACTGAATGTAGTGGTTGACTAGTTATACAAATAATGAATAAAGAAAATGTCAGACAATCACTAAAGTTCCAGATTCTTCTGACTGCCAATAAAATTGTCCAACAAAAATCTGTTGTGTCTAATGCAAAAATCGACCATTTTGCCAGCTGATTTATATTTTGTTGGTGGACTATGTCGGCCAAGCCAGAACACGTTCTATTTCTGACGATACTGTTAGTCAACTTTTTGCACATCAGTCAACAAATTACGTTTATGTTACCATGGTGATTGTTTACAATGGGAGATGAATATCTATTTTAGTTCTTTATTTTGCCCTTTATTTATTTATTTGGCTGATGTTATATGCAGGATCGTGCTGCAGTGTCGAAGTAAAATGGATATTCACAGGATCGTCCTGCGAATAGCCATTTTACTTCAATGCTGCAGGACGACGTCAAACAACCTTGTAATGGTGCTCATAGGGACACTCTATTTTAACATACTTTTATGTTTTATTTTGCCAGAAGCCACGCGTCGCCTATTTAGGCCTACTGATCTACATTTATCTCAGCCTCGCCGTCGTGCGTACAGCGAAAAATGCTTTTTCGCTGCAGGACGGTCCTACTTGTCGATCGTATGACATTACCAGAGTTCACTACTTCTCCGCAATGTAAACTTACATAGGCGTTTAGTACTTCACGAGTGCGTCTAGGAATAATTGTTTCACCTTCGAAATATTTTCGCAAGAATGTCAAAATGCAATTATTGTGAAAAATAGGCAGAAAAAAACCAAAACAACCAAGAATATGTAATATCTAATACAGTATTGGTGATGGGCGATTAGTAGATTTATTTTACCGCGCACAGAGCACAGCATACGTTAAGAGCAGAGCCAGCCGGGAGTTCCCGGGAATTTGGTCGTCTCCAAGTTCCCGCGGGACGGCGGAAATTTTGCGAAAATACAAACTGATTTGCGTTTTCCATCATTTTTCCTCTAGAAAAGGGTCTAAATTATCGTTTTCAAGTGCATTGGGCGTATTAGCAAATCACAATTTTTCGATTACTAGCCAGGAATATCAGTAATCAGTAATGTAGATAAACGGATGCAAGCACTAAAAGTCCCTCTATATTCGTATCAATCACTTTTCTCGATATACTCCGATCTATCTCCGGTTCCGGCTCAGCGGTCCAATAATACAGAACTTCTTGTTGTGCCCAAAATCGTGCAATGATACATCACCATAGTGTTATTTACCGTGCGCAAATTGCATACGATACGATGGCATATTTTAATCAACTTCTAGTTCTGCAGCACTATGCAGAATTAAATGTAGGAAACTGGATCTGGGCTTCGGCTAGATCAGCCACTGTAGGAAGCTGACTACGGACAATATTACTGCTAGCAATAGGTGCACTTAGAGTAGAAACTGGAACGACCGGAAATGTATGTAAGTTTTATTGGGTCGCTGACGCAGGTAATATTGATGGTCGTCCACAGGGCCTGTTCAAAAGATCCTTCCGAGGTTTTTCCAGTTTACCTACGCTTAGGGGCTCGTCCACAGATAGTGGATTAAGGGCTGGTTTACTTCCTACTAGCAACGACCGACCAGGAATAGATGTACACTAAAGTGAACTAAGATTAGAAAGAAAACCGCCCATCACTAATCACAACAACCTTGCATAAAATATTGAAATAAAGTTGCATATTCTTGGTTGTTTACATTGTTGCGAAATTTGTGTTTTTATTTTATTTCTTGTATTTTCCACTTCTTTGGCACATATTTTGAAGGTGAAACAATTTTTACGATATTTATGCGTGAAGTACTAAACAGTTATATAGTTAAGAATAGGGTTAGGCTTAGGCGTAGGGATAATTTGGGACCGGTATTCAGAGGAGTGCCGTTAACTTGGGTAAAATGCGAGGCGCGAGGTGCGAGGAAGGTATAGTGCGAGGGAGCGTGCGAGGAGGCACGCGATTGGTCGGCTATAAATAGATTCCGCAGTTTACCCACGATTCTGAATGCACGGGAACGACTCAATGGATCACGGCAATACGGCCCTGCGGCCGCCAGCGTGCGACCTGCGAGCACCGCGAGATGAAAGGCACAGGAAGCACGCCGCACGCCGGGGAGCTGCTTACGTAATAACCAATGTTAAGTGAATAACTACATAATATTTTTATTAACAGCTTATATGGAATTTGTCACAATTATTTCACGATTACTTAGTATGTACACCGTGGGCCATAAAAACGTGCCACTTTACTTTTGTCCATTTCTTCGCCAATTATTGACCGGGGGCGAATCGTCCATAGTGCATTGGCAAATCATCCAGGAGACGAATAAGCCACTAGGCGAATCAGCCAGGGAGTGAAACGGCAAATGGGCGAAAACGCCAGACACCATTATACCAACAGATTCCAACTTTACCGATGTAAAATAATTAATAACCATATAGCAGTTGACCCACTTTTTTGAAAATTTAAACCGTTTTAGTGAGGAATATCACATTCGCACACATTTGTTGAGACTTCATTGACTGTAGACTCTGTAATGCAATGGATTTACATTTTTCAGTTGTGTTATAGTATCCTTGTTCTTTAAATGAATTTGTATATTTTTGAGTTTTATGGTTGATATAGTTGATCGTAATTCACTGCGCAGAAACTGTTTGCACTGATGTTGTAGAGTGATGGTTGGAGTTGTGTGGGGCCTGTAATGATGGCTGAATTAGACATTGGTCAACACTGCAGCTTGGCAACTTGCAAGCAGTTGGACTTTCTGCCTTGTGAATGTGATCTCTGTGGTCTTGTGTTTTGTAAGGATCATGCTGCTTACGATGCTCACAGTTGTTCAAAGTACGACTCAGCAGCAGCAGCAGCCCATGACAGCAAGCAGTCAGCATGCACTTCATTGTCGTATCCTTGTTCTGTGAGTGGCTGCAGTAGTCGAGAGTTAGTTGAAATCAGGTGCAGTTTGTGTGGCAATTGCTATTGCCTGGCACATCGTCACGGTGATGACCACAAATGCACCAGCGCACCAGATGTTCAGAAAGAAAAACTTCCGAAGACTACTCAGCTTGTGAATAAAATGCTTAATGCTAAGTCGACAATTTCAAAACCTGCAAAGTTGTCTGCAAAGTCGTCTGCAAAGTCGGCAGCAACCGCTTCTAAAATAGCACTGATCAAACTAAAACAACATGCAACTGGTGATAAGTCTATACCTGATGCTGACCGAGTTTTCTTTAATGTTATTCTGCCACGTGGCTCTCATAAAAGGTCGATGCCAATGTATTTCAGTCAGAGTTGGTTTGTGGGAAAGGCAATTGACAAAGTAGCCTCAGCTGCATCTGTCTCCAACAAGAACAACATTGCAGGGGCACAACGACTGTGCATGTTTGAAGCAAGTTCTGGTCATGTATGTCCTAGTGGCCTTAAAATATCTAGCTTGTTAGATGCTTCTAGTGATGTCAGCCTTTACAGTGGTGCTACTGTGATTCTTGAATATGCTGATGAGTCTACTGAACACTTGCCACTGCTAGAAAGTTACCTGAATGTGCTCTGATGTTAGGATTGTACTCAGTACTAGTATACTTAAAGACACATACAAAGCAACCAAACTGAACTGAATCAAAACAAACTGAACTGAACTGACATGGTTCATTTTTCTGATGAACTGATTAAATGGGCATGCAGTTATGCATTACAGTAGGCACCATCTGACAGCATTGGTGATTATGTGATTATGTGTACGTATGTGTCAATCAATGACCAATCAGCTTGTCCTGCTCATCCATCGGTTGGTTCGTTACATCGCTCTGTACTGTATGCACCTTAAAGTCTGGTTTCCATCTAGATAGTGCAGTGCTCACAATGTGTGGACCAATGTGGAACAACGTCTGTATCTTGTCACTCTTGTGCCAGCTGTAGTTTGTTTGTAGGTCAAGGACGAGTTTATATCATTTTCTATGTTGCAGTTTTGCATGCTGAAACATCAGTATTTTTGTACGTGTTTTCAAAAGGTTTCAGCTCTGTCCCCAGCCTTCCTGGCCTCCTGTTGTTTGAATTTTAATCATGCCACTGTGTGGTAACTTTATGTTTTAACTGCAGTTACTCCTATTTTAGTATGCTATGTTAAGCATTTTTTCCAGCTGCTAAATTGTAATATATTGCAAGCAGTATTTGACTGTTGTGCACACTTCACAATATTATTCAACATGATAATCAGTGGTGGTTTTAGGCCCAGGCCGGAGGGGAAAGGCCTTCCCCATTTTTGCTACAGGCCCCCAGTTTCATGGCCACCCATGATTTTTTGCAAAGATAACACAAATATCTGATTTCTTTGCTGTTCCAAACTTTAGAATAATGGACAAATTTGTGGCTTTTATTGAACGTCCAAAAACCAAAAGTGCCCCCCTGACCATGCGCTCTGCACCTGGACCCCGCTGGGGGCTCTACTCCCAGGTCCCTGTTGTTCTTTATTAAAATTAAATACCATACACATGATGACATATAGCTAATCAGTCAATGCATATGCATGCATTATAATGAAGTGTGTGAACAGCATGAAATTAAATGTGTTGATTGGCTAATACACAGAAAACTGGAACATTGTGGAGTTTTGCAACAGTTGCCAACAGTGTCTGCCACAGTGATATTTTTTGTGAACTAGAAGCCAAGCAGTAAATGAAAATAAAGCCCATTGGCAATGCATGAGAAACTAATGGTGAGTGCAAATGAGTATTGATGAGCAAATGGTTAAAAGATAGAGACTCAGTAAGAACAAAAATAATGCTCCAGCATAACTAAAAGCTTACACTGAATGGAAACGTTGTTTACTGTTATAGATACTGTTTTAAATGATTTGTTAAAAAAAACTTATTTCCTATGAAATGAAAATAGTCTGAAAAAGCTAGACAACGTTTATAGCAACATAGCAAGTAACAGCTGAACCTTGGATTCACTAATGGACTGTATAGAATGTAAAGTGTATAATAAATGAAATAACAATACTTGAGTTGAATTGTAAAAAAAAACAATATACAGGTGTTTTGTAAAAAGGGACCCCTTTTTGTTTTTCATAATTCACTTAAATGATGATCAATTTACACAAAATTTTTACCAGTTGTAGCTAAAGAAATACTAATTCAAAATATTGCAACAAAATATGGCAGTTGATTAAATATTCTTTGCTAGTCGTCACATAATGCTGATATCATAATGTGTCACGGGTACAAGCTTGATAGTCTCAACTGGTGCTGTTTATCGCTACCCTGCTCTGATAGTAAAAAATTTGGTTCGCTGATGACAAATTTTTTGAAGTTTTACAGTTGCAGCCACAAAAATGTGCAAAGCGATCGCATTTACGTGTCTATGTGGATAGTTGGAATTTCACGTTTGCGAGCAAGACAGTGCACTAGCACACTGAGCTTGCAAAATGGTTGCGTTTTTGGATCGCAAGACGATTTCATGTCCCCATGTTGCTTAGTGCTGACACAATAAACATTTTTCATTAGCAAACCAGATTAAGCTCACCATCGAAGCAGGGTAGCAACTGACAGCACCAGTTGAGACTATCAAGCTTGTACCCATAACACATCATGACGTCAGCATTATGTCACGACTAACAAAGAATATGTAATCAACTGTTATATTTTGTTGCAATAGTTTAAATTAGTATTTCTTCAGCTACAACAGGTAAAAATTTTGTGTAAACTGATCCTTATTTGAGTGAACTATGAGAAAAACAAAAAGGGGTCCCCTTTTTATGAAACACCGTGTATAATAACAAACTGAAACATCAACATTTTAAAGTATTTTTGCTGCAAACATTACCTTTGTATTCTAACTGTTTTTTGGAAGCCTACTGTCTTCGGTAGGGAAGTAAGACACTTCATATTTCAAAACAGTGAAATTTGACTTTTAGAAACTATTTGGCTTTGACTTTGACTTTTGAATCTGGCTTAGCGACATTTATCAAAATGCATTTTAGTTTGAGTGTTTTTTTAACAGTCAGGTTTATATTAACTTAATTAAAGTTAACTGAGATGTTAGCTTTAGTTTTTGTGTTAATTGAAGCGCCATAGTTTTATTTTTGTGTAACGTTTATTAATTTTAATTTTATGTGATAAACTTTGAGTTTATTAATGCATTTACTTTTAATACAACTAAATTACATAAAATTGTGCACATGACATTTCAGACTACTGTTCATGATCACTGATCAAGTCAATTTAGATTGAAGTCAAAGTAGATCAGCATTAACATCATGACTAATACGTCATTGTTCAACTACACCATGCTCGTGGAGAATTGTTATTGGTCAGTTATCATACAGTTTAATTGTAGACATTTTTGAATGTTATGCAATCTTGACACTTTAGAGAAGTCTGCAAGTCAATTAACATTGTGAATGATAGTGCATAAGTACTGTACAAAACTGACTGCATTTTGAATAAATCTATTGGCTCAGGCTTAAGCTGCATTTCAGTTGCTTTAAAGTCTGACATTCTAGAAAAGTCCAAGTCAAATGGGCTAAACTTTATTTGACCTTGACTTTTTAGCATCAATATCATTTGACTTTGACTTTTGCAAATCATTTATTTATTTATTTCATAAACCAAGCACATAACAAACGTATATGCAGAAGTAACTCAACTCAGCCTCCTACCCTTCGTGGGACGAGAAATGAGTAGTAGCTTACGGGCTATGGGGTGAAGGCCTAGTGTGGCTGATTGGGGCGGTGGTATGTCTGCTTGCTGCAAACCGCGGGTCCAATTGTTCGTTCGCGCGGGCAATGGATGGCCGC
>Ga0209367_1009767_pt1 | contig 12955 bp, 3 predicted proteins | sample WorMetLIZISLAND2_FD_187412 | JGI IMG/M metagenome (GOLD analysis project Ga0209367, IMG submission 187412) | Marine gutless worms symbiont microbial communities from Max Planck institute for Marine Microbiology, Germany - Olavius geniculatus... ... | reverse complement strand
TTATAAGACACTGCACACTGGCCATCCACCTTACCTTACTGATCTTCTGCAATATCATAAATCCTCAGTGTCCACGCGCTCTTCTACCAGTCAGTTACTTGCAATTCCACGGTATAACTTATCCTTTGGTTCTCGTTCCTTTCGTGTCTCTGCTCCAAGAATTTGGAACTCCTTAACTCCTCAAATTCGTCAGTGTCAAACCTTGGCTACATTCAGATGTCACTTAAAGACCCATTACTTTCAGTCAGCCTTTTCTGCCACCTAGCGTCCATCATCCTATGCGCCCTGATTCTTTCTGAGACTATGGCGCTTTATAAATCATTTACTTACTTACTTACTTACTTATACGAGAGAGACACGGGTAATAATAAACAGCCCACTAATGGCAACAAATGGTAAAGAAACTTGTACAACATTCTAAAAACATAAAACATTAACATTCAAAAACTGTTACACAATTGAGTTTGTATAATTTTTTACTACTAAAAATACAAAATGAAAAATTCACTCAGACAAAAAGATGCAGACTATTTTAACACTACACCATTTAAAGCACATCTCAAGACATCTGCTTAAGATATATATAAATGTACAAAACATCAGTTTATACACTTGTTAACGGCAACATTTAAAGACTTGCACATCGAAAACAGCAAAAATTGAGAACCTTTTGTAATTTTTGCTGTTTTCGATGTGCAAGTCTTTAAATTCCTTGGCAACAAAATTTGTAGAATTTTTGCCAAACATTGGCTAGAACTCGGTTAACTACGAGATGAGCTCAGACTTTAGTTTGGTCGGCCATTTTATGCAACGGTCCAATAACTGCGATAATATGATTAGTTAAATTAATTAAATTAAATTAATTAAATTAATTAAGTTAAATTAATTAATTAAATTTAGCAGCACATTGACACACAGTCAGTGTGATGCGGGCAATATCACCTTTTGTAATTTTTGCTGTTTTCGATGTGTAAGTCCTTAAATGTTGCCGTTAGCAAGTGTATAAACTGATGTTTTGTACATTTATAAGAAAGAGAAGTCGCCATTAACACATGGCTTGAACTACCATTCAGCCTGTGATTCAAGTACAATCAATGTAAAGATCACCTATATGACAGATTTGATGCTGATGCTGCATGCATTTTTATTTGCTTTGAAGCTAAAATTTGAGGCAGCACATTGATTGGCTCAGTAGTCTAACAGTAACGTGTCGGACTTGTAATCCTGAGGTAACTCAGAGGCGCAGGTTCGACTCTGCACCGGGACACTGCCGGGTAACGACCTTAGGCAAGTTGTTCACACACATGTCCCTCTGTCACCAAGCAGTATAACTTGGTATCGGCTTCACTGCTGGGACTTAAACAGGTATACTGCGCGATACACTGGTCCCGTATCCGTAGTCTCGCAGTGTAAAAACTGGTGTCTGGCTGAGGGCCTTACAAAACGGAGATTAGCGCTGCCCGATGGGCCGTAAGGCTTGGGAAGGACTTTACGTTTACGTTTTTTATTGATTGACACCCAAACTCTGTAACTGGGGCAGCAACTGCATAAGCCGGGAAGAACAAACCCTCTCACTAACCTGTCTTTGAGCACATTGTCTTTGGACAAGTCAAATGACGACTTGGTCCCAAAGTGCTGGAACACGGTTGGTTTACGCAGATAGGTTAGCTGCTGGTTCATGGCAAGTTTGAAATAACGAAAGAGCCAATCGACAGGCTGCTCAACATAAAACATCATCATGAACTCTGCAAGATGCTGCAAGTCCGACGATCGGAAGAGTTTTCCGATGAAGCCAAGCTCCGAGAATTCGAGCACAGCCCAGTCTGAGTGGATTCGGTTCTGCTCGCCAATGTACTGTCGAACTGACTTGACAAATCCAATCGCAGAGTGAACATCATCCTCGAGCTGGATATAATACTCTGAGATGTTGAGTGAGTAGATGAACAGAAGTGAGTAATCAGCAACCTGTTTGGCCCGCCACTGCACGCGATCAGGCGCATCACCAAAGTTCCGCTTCAGGTTACTCAGTTGTGGATAATAGCTGGATAACACCTGAATAACACTGATGAAACCGGACGCAATGTCATCTTGATGCTGGTGAACTATGGCAGTAAGGGACTCGTTGTTGTACTCAGCATCAGACTCTGCCAAAAACACAACTACTGACACCTCCGACTTCTCCGATTCACTTGTGTGCTCTTTGAGGGACGAGAGAGTCTCCAGCAAATACGCAGGACCATTGATACGACGTACTGATGGGACACCGATTGTCAGAAAACCTACATGATTTAGACAGACACAGACAATACAATAACAGATGTTTCAAATCTATAAAATCTGGTATTGCCAAAGCTACGACAAAGTTGAGCTGTTTGGCAGTTAAAAGAATGAAGCAAATATGCCTACACAGCCTGAGAGAGAATGCTTTAATCATGAGGTCTGGATAACCTGAACAAATATGATATCTCAGTAAGTTTCTTTTGTAAATAAAACATTAACATATTCTTGCCCAATGGTATTTCAGGATTACTCACTACAAAACATAAATGTTACATAACTGCTAGTTTTCCATGGCCACACTATCTCAGCATTAAGACTGCACTTCATATAATGGGTTGATAAATCCAGAAGCGACAGTGCAGGCTGGCTTACACTACCAACCGGTGGCAAGCAACTGTGGAATGACTTACAAAGGTGCTAAATGACTGTGTATTGTATAAGTTCATTCAACATTCACTGATCCCACTCTAAGTGGCAGTTTTATCCACACTAAAACTGCAGCTCACACGCTACCTCTTGTCGATCGTTTTGTGCCGGTGACTATTAACTTGCTTGAATCAATATGATAATGGAGTTCTGCAGCAAGATCACTGGAAAATGAAACCTGCCAGCACAACATAACACTGTACTACGTGTATGTATAATGAACCACAAAAACGTGCCTCAAAACTTTTGTCTATATCATTGCCAAATATTGACCAGTTTTAATAATTCTTTCACTGACACACTCCACAAAAAAATTTACAATTAGTGATTTATTAAATATCCTGCCAAACTTAACTGCATCGCAACATTACCTTCTAAAATATAAATTTTCAAAAATCACTCAATTGGTATAAATACATGCAAAAAATGAAACAATTTTAGGCTTGTTTAAAAAGACTAACTAAAACTGGTTTACATGTTTTCAGCCAAAAATAAAACAGGTGCAAAGGTATCAAACATGTAATTGTACTTTTTGCTGAAAATAAAGTAAACACGAAAATTCACAACCATTTTCAGCTGAAAATGAAACCATGAAGCAATATTTTCACTTATATGGACAAAAGTTTGCTAGCACATTTTTACGGTGTACTCTGTCTAAAAAACCGCAAATTTCTAACAACTAAGTAACTAACAAACAGATAAATTCCTACAAAGTGTTTGCAATGTACTTCTCACTTATTCCAAAAATTATTTCACTGAGCACTATCGCCAGTTACCACACTACAAGCAAACAGTTTCAGTTCTCTTTCATATGTTACAAATTAGTTGCAGTCCATTACAAAAATTACATAAATGAACATTACAGATAATCTAAATAATGGACTACAAAGTTAACACGAGTTAATATCTGTTAACATTCTCATATAAGTAATTTGATCAAAGCTCAGACAGCCATGTAGTGCAAGCTATAACAAGAAAAGGCCAGCTAACACAAAGGGAAACGCGCAACAGCGGTGCATGTTTGAAAGCCCAGAAAAACAAAATCAAAGTTCACCCATCCTAGCAACGATGTTTCTTTTACAGTCACCAGAGAGCGCAGACAACAGGCGGCTAATTATCTATAGTGTTTTACTTGTGCTCGCCAGAGGATATGACCTGTCTCACTCAGCCAATGCCGTTTGGGTGAAAATTGCAAATTTTTTGTATAACCCCCTCTCATTTAGTGCACTCGTTCGGGGTGACCCCTTTCGAACTTATGGAAAGGCTTTACTGATCCTGAAACTAGAGTCTTCCAAGCAGCCGATGGTGAAGATTTGGTGATCCCAGTTTGCACTGTTTTTGACCGATCCACCCGTGTGAAGGTCAGATGAACAAACAGACAGAATTGCGATGGCTAAGACGCGCTACAGCAGTAGCTGCTGTTGCACGTAAAAAGTATTTATATTTGAAAGGAATGACGCTGCGCAAATTTTTGTTATGATATGAAGGAGACATCAGAGGAGTCTACTCTTGATTATGCTACAGTCGCAAAGTGGCATGCTGAATTTAAATGAGGGAAACTGATATGTGACGACTTGACTAATGTGGATATAATGTGGTTATTTGTTCAAATAACTTGACGGCCGTCAAGTTATTTGAACAAATAAACTGTTGAAAATGTCAACACGCTTGTTACAAGTGATTGACGACTGCCAGTTTATTTCATCAAAAAGTCTGTTGGCATCTCTACTGATCTTATTTATGAAGACTTTGTTAATGAAAAAGGTGTCTGCACAATGGGTGCTGCAAATGTTTTCTAACATTCAGAGGCAAATCGAGTTAAGACATTAACGAGTCCCCTCCATTTGCTCAACGAACATTCCAACAACTTTATTTTACTCTTTTTATCTGTAGATAAATCCTTATTTTATCATTTTAATCTTGAAACTAAAGTGTAAAGTATGGTCAGGAAACACGTTTTTTCATTTGCCAGTAAGTGACGCATTTTCGTGTCGGCTAGCAAAGTTATGACGACTGTATTCTGGCATGCTGAGAGAAATGTACCGACTGACTATCTTGAACATGCCAACACATTTTCAATAACCTACTACGCTGATATGATGGAAACAGCTTGAGTGGCACTAAGGAAAAAAGACCAGTAAAGTTGAGTCACAGGATACTGTTTCAGCAAGACAACGCACGCCTAATGATAAAATATCAAAAACTCAATGACAGAACATTTTGACATCAAGAAACGATTATTCTTTTCAAACTAAACCACAAAATTACTCTAGCATAGACATATTATTCAAGTAGTGTTCATATAGCGTACTTATTAGTTAGAACAAAAACACATAGGACAAATGCAATCTATTATGCTCAGTAAGCACGAAAGTGAAGTACGCGATGGAACGCAGATAAATCAGTAATAAGGCGTGACTAGAGAGTGACACGGTAAATTAAATTGTCCCCATCCCCATCAAATTTTCCTCATCCCCATTCTCATTACCGTAAAAATTTCCCAATCCCCATCCCCACTGCACCCCAGCATTTGAAGTCTAAAGCTGAGGACTTTACCATTCACGTCATTTAATGATAATCTTCATTAATGACAATCTGCATATTGCTATAGTGGACTGACACTGTTTTCAGTGTCTTCAAAAAAAACAAAAATACCACTTGTAGACTATAGGGGCTAATTCGTTATGAAGTCCGTGCAGAAACACTACGCCAGTGACAAACGACTGTATGCTCCACGTCGTTAAAACCTTTGGGAGAAGTGCCAGTCATGCGCGTCGCTAGTCAGACCTGGGTCATTAATGCATGTCTATGCCGTCTCCCAGTATATCTCAGGAATGCTAGGCGACGGTTGGCAGATATCTGTGATCTCAGTTGCTGCAGTCAGTGCAGTGCGCTAACGTGGCTGACACTAATTACTTGACGGGTGATAAACAAGTGTCCAGTGCCCCTGCAGAGCTATACCACGCGGCACGCAGTGGTCGTCCGTCGCACATGATCTTAATAAGCATTCTAGTGTCCAGAATAGCGCTCACTTTTACAATGCATGTGGTGGGAAATGAACTAATTTTGTTTTACTGCCACTGTGGTAACTACCGCAACTTTTTTACCGCTACCGCGGTACTACTGTAGTTTTTTACCATTACCGCGGGATTACCGTAGAAATTTACCCATTTACCGCGGTAATACCGCGGTATTACCGGACCATACGTCGTTGCACGTCCTCGTCGTCTGGGCCGCGGATGTAAGTGTGTTCAAAGAATGAAGTCAGTTTGTCCAGATGATCGATAGTTGTTGGTTGCAACTAAGCGAAAAGTTCGAACGCTTCCTCCACGTCGTCTGGCGGAACGAAAGCAAGCGCTGGAAGACAGCGAACGTAACTGCGAACTTCGTCGTTGGATTCGTACTCCATCTTTCAGTCTGATCTCGTTCACTTTGCAAATGACGCTCTGACAGAGATGGAAATAACCGCCAGTTATGGTCGCGTCTGGATATGCTTCGTAAATGGTACAGGGACTGTATACAGTATAGTGCCTCAATGATACTGTACTATGCCTATGTCTATCACAGTGTCTATTGAGAGATAACGTGTCGATATAATCACCAGGCAGTCATGTGTGACCAACCTAAAGACGCATTCAAAGCGAAGTAACTGAATTGTTGACTACTCGCCCGATGAAGTGTCGCGTGATGAAATTGCACGCGATTAACTGTCGCTGCTATGAACTGTCGTCTAATGAACAATGAACTGTCGCCGATTAGTGTCGAGCAATTAAGTGTCGCTGTACTGCTCACACGTCATCTCAAGCGTTGGCTGCCATTCAAAATGCCGGATTTGAAAAACTCCCTCACCCATTGTATTTACAAGACTTAGCACTGAATAACTATTATTTGTTTCCAAAATATAAGAATTAATGAAACAATGCAAATTTGGCGATGACAAAAAAGTAATATGCACTACAAATTGCTGGCTGAAAGACCAAGATGTATAATTTCTCTACAGTGAAACTTGAGCTTTGGACAAACACTAGACCAAGTGCATTTAAATTGCAGAGGATGACGTTTAAAAGTGACAAAATATGATGCACATATCATTTGGTTATCTATGTCGGTCTACAAACTTTTTGAATGACCCTCATAAAAACGTAAATTTTTTGCAGTGGTGCATCTCGAAAATTTTTCATAAGGAACAAACCAAAGGGTCTTCCACGTCCCAATATCTTTTTTTCTTTTTCCCTTCCTCCTTTTTCTTTTCTTTTTTTTCTTTTCTTCTTTTTCCCTCCTACCATTTCTCCCTTTTCTTTTTCTCTTCTTCTCTTCCCCCTTAAAATTGAAACCCCTAAATTCCAGCAATGGGATCTGGGGAAGCAATCTGAGCTCCTCCAATGGGGTCAGAGACACCGCCACATCAAAAATCAAATTTGGCGCATTTTTTTGCGCTGGACACTCTAGCTTTTGGGGAGGCTTGACGACTGAACTGTGGAAGCTCAGCCTCTCAAAGTTTCCCCGTAGTGCCGGAACTGCAACGATGGCTAAGACGTGCGAAGCATTACACGCTGTCGCAAGTAAAAAAATTATTACTGATCTGAAAAAAAATTTATGCAACAATGACTATAATGTCTTACCACATTAACCTTGTTGTCAATCAGCTCCACAACTTCATTCACACACGATGAAAATTGACTGGTCACTGAACAATAAATTACATAAAATATTAACAAATTTAACACTTTGAATCTACAATATTTTGACTCTGAGTCACACAACAAGACAGTTAAATAGTACATCTCATTTTATTCGAAAACTATCCAATTACTGACGAGTACAAAAATCCAAGATACCACATACAATATAGTGTTTGCTAACGCTGTCTGTATAGGCCTTAATTATAAGCAGATATGTGGCCATTCTGATATGCTGCTCTATACATCTTGCCTATTCGTCACAACTCTCTGTGTCTGTATGTTCGTTTGACTCAAAATCAACAACAAAAAAGACAGCAAAATTAAAATTGGTGTAAAGGAAGCAGTAATGGTGTGCGAATTTCCAGTTCAATAGGTTGAAGATGATAGTTCAGGTTGCACTGCTCTAAGGGCCGACTGATTCACGTCCAGGTTAAAGATAACCTATAGGTTAAAGTCAGTAATTCCAAAACTTAACCTTTGTCGCATTGATTCACGACACATCAGTAGGTTAACTCCCTTTGTTATCTCGAACATAACTCGCACAGTTAACCTTCCAATTTTTCGAGGTCAACCTGCAACTAGTGCAAGATCGAAGCTGACTTGTGTAAATAACAACATCTGCAAACCTTTCACAGTCGCAGATCGATGAACCAGAGGACAAAGAACCGTGACAACGTTTTGCGTAGTGAATTCTATCATAATACAAGGTGTGGCAGAAAAAGTGCACCCCTAAATTTTTTTGCCGTTTTCTCAGCAACTGTTTGGGATTTTATTATGAAATTTTTCCGCTTTATTTACTGAAACCTTCTACATCTAACTGCCAAGTAAAATGTGATTCTGTTGAAAAACAATGTAGTTATAGACTTTTAAACATTTTTCGGCATTCAAAAATGTTCATGCTAAAAATGCTATTTAATTTTTAAAAACTGGTTACACGTTACTGCCGATGACATCACAGTGACATTTTGATAAACAGCAATTTATATTGTTTATAAATTATCATTAAATTATCCTTCCTTTAAAGCAATCACCAGCTGCCCACCGGATTCATCTTCCAGCAGGACGGCGCGTCAGCACACACAGCGCGCAACGCCGCACAGCGCACAGAACTAGCTGCAGGCCAGCTGTCCAGATATCATCACAAAAAACCAATGGCCTCCAAATTCGTCGAATATAAACCCAATGGACTATCATGTACAAGGTGCAATGTTGGAGGCTTACTGCAAGCTTAAAACAAAGCTGAAAACAATCGCCAAACTCAAGGAAGCGTTTCAGGTTATCTGGGACAACCTGCCACAGGGACCAATCAACAAGGCTGTAAAAGATTTCTCAAATAAGGTGACTGGAGGCTGGTGTTGTAGCTTGGAGCTGGCAGTGAACACTTCGAACATTCGCAGTGACAAAGGAATTCTGGCATCTGATCATTATTTAACTGTGTTGTTTCAACTATGTTATTAAATTGGTGTTGTAGCCGGAACATTTTTGAATGCTGAAAAATCGGTAGATGGTTATGTTAAAAAGTCTGTAACTTCGTCGTTTTTCAACAGAATCAAATTTTACTTGGCAGTTAAATGTAGAAGGTTTTACCAAATAAATCTGTAAAATTTCAAATTAAAATTCAACACGGTTGCTGAGAAAACAGCGAAAAACTTTAGGGGTCAGCAAAATTATCATAATATGATTGCACTTTTTCTACGTGCGCAATTCGCCAAGTTGCTGTGAATGAAAATGTCGTCTGCGCCAGTGACCTTGACCTCGCAGCGTACCTCATGTGGAACAGTCGACTTTTACATTGGGGTGATATGCAGTAAAGCCGACAATATTAAAAATTCTTGAAATAATCGTAATCGCGATTATGTATTGAAATTGTAATTTTCACAGTTTCTGCGATGAGTTGTATTGCATTTATTGCATCCTGTTGGAATACACTGTACATTAATTGCCATTTAAATATCCTCTACTATCCATAGACACGCCATTTATTTCATAATCCTATAGTGGGCCATAGATGAACAGCCACGTGACTGACTACTACCGCCAATCGAAACCTTTGATCCATGGCGAGGTTATATGGATGAGGTTTAACTCGTGGATTAGCAAACTCTGGTTAGTTTATCCGTGAATAAAAGTGACAAAGGTTAACCTCTGGACTTAACCTCGCAACCAAGATAAGCTAAATTAGGTAACCTACAAGTTAACTTGGACATGAATCAATTGGCCCTGAGTGAACAGCTGCACAATAAGTTAGCACTAGGCTGACATATGTGCTCTAGTTTGCAGCATCATTCAGTCAGTATGGTTTCCAAATCTAGCATCATATTAACAATTATGCAACATTTTTATCAAGCAATAAATGTGCTAATACTCACATTTTGTACTATGCAAGTAGCCCAGCAAATAGACATTGACCAATACAGTTGTAATGAGTATTGCTGGCAAAATCCAAATCCACAGTTTGATCAACTGCATCTGATACTGTGCAACAGCAACATAAGCAGACACATCATATCATAATCAATCATTAATCACTCATCATCATGTCATCATTGTCATCAGCATCAAATGCAACACATGCACAATGGATCAATGTTACATGTTTCCAGGCTTTATTTGACATAAGGTAGATCGAGCCTCGTTCAGTGCATCACTCCTCAATAATCATTGCACCTCAGCACTGTCATCATCATCACTCTAATCATCCATTACCCCCATCACTCTTTCTTTCCAACCTCATAACTTTTCTCTTTCTCAAATCCTGCTCTCCAAAGACATCTGGCAACCTAAGCTGTGCTCTATTCATTCATTCATTCATTCATTCATTCATTCATTCAAAGTTTAATAAAAACAGACAAAATGCTGTTACACAGTTAAAACGAGTGGAGCTCAATGAAACCATACGAATAGTCCAAGCTAGTCTAATACAAATTGTCACTATAAAGCATTCTTATAATAAAGTTTTTGTCATTGGTGACTGCCGTGCGGTCAGGAAGCTGAAAGTTGTGACTTCTTGAAAACCTAGGAGGTACTTGTTCTGCACAGGCTTCAAGTAACGCACACTGTTTGAGAGATAGTATAGAAATATCAGTGTCGGATTTGCTATTGACTTATCTCGTGTTTTTTTGGTGCTGCATTTTAGCCATCAATGTGGTGCAATGAATTACATTTATTTCTGTATTTTTTAAACTTGCGTAATTAAAATATGTTGATTGTGGTTCACTTTTCTCACCTTATGTATTTAGATTTAAATTCTGAGCTGAGATCGTTTGAGAGGGGATGGTGTACCTTGCGAAATGCGGAAATTTAAAAAGGTGTATTTTGTGGAATTTTACCTGCGGAACATTCCACAAATTAAACGTTTGATATTTTCTGCATTCCGCATTCCGCAAAATTCAAATAAAATCAAATAATCAACTTCGCGTAAGCTTAGGATTACATTTGAGTGTTGAATCGACATCAGCACATCACAAACGGCACGGTCACGCGATCGGCAAAGTAATCACATATTGTCGTCTACTCATCTTTAACTTAACTCTTAAAATGCCTTGAAGTCCGTTAACTCACAAGCGTAAGCCATCACATCACACACGAATGCAAGGTCAACTCAAGTAGCCTAGGTCAATAAAAAGGCCTACTGCGAGATTTCACCTGACGAACTATCGTTAAGGCACCATCAAAAACAGCTAAAAATAATAATCTCAAATAGGCCTAGTCACAAAACGGTTGATGCTGCGGCGATGGCTGCGAAGTCTGCTCAGGTAGGCCTAATTAAGAAAGTCTTGCATTGTATCGCATGATCAAAGACATTTGCCACTGCCGTGAATAGTTCGTGGATAGTTAGGCAGAGCCTATACATAAGCAGACAGAGACACTATAATATTATCAAAGTTGTTCATCGCAACGACAAACGTACAGTACTTGCATTTTGCATTGCACGTTTGGCAGTGGCACGTAAAACTGCCAGTTCATTCAATGCGGGTCACTTATTAGCCTGATACTAAATCAAGGTAATGTAGGCCTACCAAAATAATGATAAAAATTACCCTACTATCTCCTCAGGACTACAAGACACAATTAGGCTTGTGAGCATGGTGGTCGAGTGCTCTGTAGAATTGTACACTTATTCAATTGACATAATTCAACAACAAGAGCATTTTCCACAATTTAAATTCTGCAAAATACACCTTATTCCGCAGAGATTTTCCGCAAGTGAAATTCCGCAAAATACATCTTTTCGAAATTCCGCATTCCGCAAAGTGCACCTTACGTTTGAGAGACAGTATAGAAATATCAGTGTCGGATCTGCTATTGACTTATCAGTCACTTGTCAGTGCAGATCTACACTGACAATAACATTTACGTGCTTTTACAGATGTCTGGACTTGCTAACGGTTTTTTCCTCATTGTAGTTTTTTTCCATTTTCGTTATCATTATTTCACTTTTTTGGTTTTTCTTATCTCGGGTTCCTAGCTCTCCCATAACCATTTGTTTCTGTATTTTCAGTGAGTTTCGCCTCAGATTCAGTGAGTTTCTCGCTGACATTGTGCGCTTTATAAAGTAAATTTACTTACTTACTTACAATAAATTTCACTGTTTTTCAACCACTTAAGCTTAGTGCAAAAAAGAAAAATGTCCAGGTGCAGAACTAAGTGCTAATAGAGAAATTTTTGAGTGTCTCTCGCTCCTAATGGGAGGGTTGCGACTCCCTTTCATCAGAACTGGTGGGAGTTCATTGTAGTATCAGCGCTAGATTAAAATGACAGCTTGCCTTTCAGTTTTTCAGCGCAGATATCTTTTGTATCATACCGTATTGCACAAACGCATGAAAAATAAGAAATAATGAATAAGCAATAGGAAACGTTGACATTCATAATTTCACACTATACAGTGGGCGACTTCACTTTTTGACTTAGACTTTTGCCAAGACTTTCGCTGAGCCTAAACTTCGGTCTAAGTACCTACTTAAGTCAAAAAGTGAAGTGATTTCGCTGAGACTTTCGCTGAGTCTAAAGTACCTACTTAGACCGAAGTTTGGACTCAGCGAAAAGTCTCAGCGATTCGCCGAGTCCAAAAGTACCTACTTAGACCAAAGCTGAGCCGAACTAACCTGGCTAAAGTCGGTTCGACTTGCATGGAAGAGATAGCTTTAGCCCTTAGGGCTTAACTTTCGCTGAGTCTGAATCCACTTCAACTTTTGACTTTAGCTGAGCGAAAACATGGCGACCATTTACAGTCCTATGCCTACGGATAGTTTAGTAAATTAAAGCAGTCTGGTACCAAAAATAAACGCCGTAATAAATATGCAATGACGTCAGATGTTACGTAATTAGGCCCTACGTTATTTGCGTGCGCGGCGCAATTAAATAAGCAAGTCCAAGTGTAAATGGTTGATTAATTTCCTGTTAGGTTTACGTGTTTTTCCGAAATTTGTAATCGTTTTGGTTTAAGTCTACTGACTTAGACCAAAGTTTAGTTGAACTGTGGTCTAAGTACAGACTTTAGCGCTCAGCTTTAGCTTTCGCTCAACGAAAAGTCTCAGCGAAAGTCTAAGTCAAGATGCGCGTTTCAC
>Ga0209367_1009766_pt1 | contig 12957 bp, 9 predicted proteins | sample WorMetLIZISLAND2_FD_187412 | JGI IMG/M metagenome (GOLD analysis project Ga0209367, IMG submission 187412) | Marine gutless worms symbiont microbial communities from Max Planck institute for Marine Microbiology, Germany - Olavius geniculatus... ... | reverse complement strand
TATGGCTCTGAAGCTTGTCCTGTTAACAGAACAGTGACTAAGTCTTTGCAGTATGTAATTAAAAGTTGTTTCAGCAAAATATTTCAGACTAAGTCTGATGATGTTATTGCTGAATGTATGAATATGTTCAGTTGTTTGCCTGTAGCTGATACAATTTCTAGACGTAAAGAACATTTTTTGTTTCGGTTCAGACAAAGTGATAACTTTTTATGTTATCTGTGCCGTCTTGCTGCATTTTGGGTTCTGATGGACATTATATTACATCTTTAAGTCTTAGTTAAGTTTTAGTCAAGTTGTATTATTTCTTTGCTGTTCATTTCTTGTCTACCGTATTACGGTGAATAAAGATGTGTGTGTGTGTATAGTGAATAGTAAACTGCTCTTATTGTGTACTCTAGGCGCAAGGACTTTTGTCGGCGGATGTGCAAGTGTGGTGAATTAACAGCAGCAAGTCAATCGTCAGATCCCAATGGTGCCGCGCTACTCCCGAGCGCCCTGCCGTTCGGTTATTGTTTTCGTTATGTCTTATTTATCGACAATACAAGTGTGATTTGAATGACTACGGTGTAGGCCAAAAAAGCCAATTTAAATGTCGCCAACAAATTTTAACTTTTGGGCGCATGAAATACCGCTGTCGATATTTTGTAAGACTAATTGTTAGTAGGCACACCGCGTGAGTCCTTATCCCAGTATTTGTGGTCTCGCAGTGTCTGGCTAAGGGATAAAGAAACGGAGATCAGCGCCGCGCCCTATGGGGTTTATAGCTCGAAGGTCAGGAAGATTTTTTTTGCTGGTGTGTTTGTAATAAGACGCCGAGTAAACAATAAAAAGTATATTGAAAGTCACGAGTTTACGAATTCACGAGTAAGCGCCAGTTGCGAAGAAATCTTCACACACCCATTCAGTTCTTGTCTTCTGATTGTTAATTAATAGGGTGTTTACACGATCCAGCAAACCTTCAGCAAACGTCCAGCTCCATTATAACATATGGCAGCAAACGTCCAACAAACTTTCAGCAAACTTCCAGCAAACGTCTAGCAATTCACGTGTATTTTGAATACATTCGCTGGAAGTTTGCTGGATCGTGTAAACACCCCATAAGCGAGAGCGTTTACGTATTATGCCGTATTATGTAGATAATGTTTCGCCAGCAATTTTATTACTGCTTGGACTGTGTGTGTCTAATACCCCGTTTACACGATGAAGCGCGTGATCACTGATTTGCGTTGGATTGTGTTAATCGTTGGAATCACCGTGACTGCAATGCGTTAGATGCTGCCGCTGCCAGCATGAACAGATTCGGACGGTAATAGACTGACTGAATGTTCGATAAATTATAAATTACCAAAAGTGTTTGCTTTGCAGAAACTTATATTGATATTTGTTGTTTGAAACTCCGCCTGACTACTCGGGCTAATGTTTTTGCAGTAGGTCTACTGCGTTTTATAAACGCTTATGGTTACGCGAGCCCTCAACTTATCAGGGCTTCGAAAGACAGGGTGCTCTGGCATTGCCAATGTCGACGGCACGTCATAAAAGAACTGTTCTGTTTGTGAATGTTGTAGATCCTCGTCAGTGGACACGCTCAGACGTCGTCACCTGGCTGCGGGTACATCAGAGTCAACTAGACGTCGACGTGTCAGCTCGGTTTCCAATGAACGGTCGGGCACTGTGCATCATGACCCCCGCCATGTTTCGGCATCGAGTCGGTGACGCTCAGGGCGCCGCGCTATTCAGTGACTTCCGTAATCGCCTCCTGGCTGCCGTCGACGCTCGGTCCACTTCCACATAGGACAGTCGTCGTCATCATCCTCGTCATCATTGTCATCACGGGCATGTCATGAGCTGCACTGTAGCCGTTTCTACGAGGTGATGCTTCAGCGCCGTCGATCCTAAGCATGTCTTTACGCTGAGTTTAGTCCAAGGGCCGTATAGCCAAGTGTCATGTGGACGGCGCCTCAAGTCGCTGGGCAGCCCGCGAGTTGACGCTTTAGTGGCTCTTGTGATGCTACGTGAGTCGTTCATCCAGACAGGACAATACCCACTTTGATAGACATGCGTAGGTTATGCCACGTTTTGGCTGTACTACACGCAAGTTTAGGACGATGCAACGCAACTCGCAGCCCACAATAGTATAGTATGTACGTTAATCTCTGCTTTCTCTGGCAGTTCTCCTCCGCGACGATGACTGTCAATATACATATGGACAGAAAGGTAGAATTTTTCAGTGTCTGTTAGACATATTAATGGTAAATTCTGCGAAGACGGAAGTGATACATGCGATAATAATAAACAGTTCCGATAATTTCCTCACTGCTTCGTTCCCAGTTCTAGCGCCACATCCAGTTGGTGTTATTGACTGTTACTAAGGTAAACGATCTGTGGCAAATAAAATATTTATGCAATAAAGAAAAAGTTTTTACTGATACTAAAATGTAATTTAGTTCTGCATAAAAATAAACTAAAGTAAACTTTGTTAAATTTACAAGTCATGGACGTTTTTACGGCGTTATGTTTTGGCGCCTAAATAAAAATTCGTGAGTCAAACAGTTGATGATAGACTGAATAGTAAACTATTGAACAAACGGCTAAAGTTTGCATATTCTGCTCACTGTGCTGTACTTTTGTATGTTTTTATTCTATGTTTTTAAACGTTGCCGATATTTTTTTCGAGCAACTGTGTGATGTGACATAACAATCTTTCGGTCGTTGTCAAACATGCATAGGTCTACTTACTAGTGATTTGCAGCATTACCCATTTTAGAAACTGCTTTCCCAATTGCAATTACCTGGGTAGCCGATTTCAACTTAAGCCAAGTAAAAGTATAACGGCAGTGAAGTACAGAAATAAACGTACACATTGACTTGCCCAAAATTGTTTTCCCACAAAGTTAGATTTTTGTTATATAAAAAGTTCATAATGCATCTCTAATGTGAAATATGTAGGCCCATGGGTTTGGCAGCGAAATATGGCTAAAGTTAAACCTTCCTTGCAGAACTTGCAGTACAGAACTTTACCACAAAAGCCACAAGAATTTCGATTTTTATCTGTTTCATCACTAATCAGTGCAAAAAGCCAGTATTAATTATCCGTATTTGGTAAACGGTTTGCTGCTACAATTCACTATTAATTACCACGTAAAACAACAACTCAAACATTGCTTCAGATCTATTAAGCACGACGTTATTGGTAGTTACACGTTTTGCTTGACTAATATCTGGTTATTGTCAAAATTTGCCAGTTTTACTAATTTCAACACGCATAAACAGAGACTTTCCGAAAGAGTATAAAATAAAGAGTTAATCACAAATGTCTGATACGTTAAAAGTAATCAATTATAATCTAAATGAGTTCAGTCACCTAGGATATCGAGAATAACAAGTCAATATGTGCATTAGTATTCAAAGTAGTACATATGTACAAATTTAGGCCTCAAAATTCGGACTGGTTATGAAAAGAATAACAAAACACTACGGGGGTCACTGCTTGCAATATGTGAAACATTAGGTACACAAAACTGCAAAGTAATAATAAAATACTTTCAAAAATACAATTTATATTATTTGCCCACAGAACAATTTTTAGTTTTTGGTTTTCATTTTTAATGCTTCTTTGTTTAGATTTGTTTGACAATTATACAATGCTAAAAGTATCAGTTGAGCGGAAAATCAATTCACGCTGATTCGAAACATGCACCGCCCCCTACAAGTAGGTTAACTAACTACGCAACTATGTGAAGCAGCGGGGTGTAGACGCATTCGTGTTGATTAGAAAAGCGAATAAAACGCTTTCTGCATCATTTTCAGCGACGAATATTCCCCCTTCTTCTTTTTTTCTTTAATCGAATATCCTCTCTTCATTGTTTTCTTCGTCGTTTTCTTCATAGTTTTCTTCGTTGACTTCACCTTTGTCCCTAAAAACGGGAAAACCATAACCGTTTGAATATGATCACCAGAAGCCTATTGACGCACTTGATTGAAAAATATTCAAACAGCTCGATAAAATAATTACCAGTTAAACATATCGGATGTGAATTGCGAAGACATACCAAATTACTGTTTGCATAATAAAATTTACGCAATAAAATAAAAAAGCTTCAAAAACAACGCTACGTTAAGCGCGGAGTTTATAAATTTTTTATAATGTCAGAAATCATCGCATATTTATGTCATGTCGACAATACAAACATTTCAAACACGGCAGATTTTTAAACGGCCTAGGGCTAAATTCCCTAAATTTTGAGTGTCTCGAGACGTTTTCCTCTATGCAAAAATAATGCCAAATTTCTCAAATTGTTAAAAGTTAAAATTGTAACTTGAAGAAAACACAAGAACTAATCTCCGGTATGAGTATGTGACACAAAAATATGAAGAAAGAAAGGAAAAAATGTTTAAACGTTCAATTTTGGACCAAATGTTGTTTTTAATTTATTGAGTTATGTAGTGTCCGTGCCAGTCTCATAAATTCGCACTAATAAAAATCGGTGTAAAGACCTCCATATTGAGTAAAATTAACATTTAACTTTGATAATATAACACTAACTTTTCAAAGTTCTCAAAATTCATACTGTCAATTAAAATAAAATAAAACAGGAAACATATGAACACATTAAAACAGTAATCACTGCTACTACTACAACATAACTAAAATGACGACAAAAATATTTAGCACCACACAGGCCAGAAGAAGTCTTTTTTATTCGTCTTTGCAACCGTAGACATTCGTCACGAATGGAGAAAACGTCTTCGGGCCTGTGTCCGAAAAGCGAAATAACAGTTTAAACATTTATTTCAACTTATAACTATGATGTTGCTAAACAACAGTCTGTTAACGTTATAACGTTTAATGACTAAAAATTTCGTGACTGACGTTGCTGTTTCGTTTGAGTATTTTTTACCACGCAATAATTGCCTCTACTGTAGGTAGTGCCACAGGAAAACCTCATCTGGCACTTTGCTCGTAACATTTCTCGCAAACTAACAAGCGTTACTAAACGCTGTTAGAGGCTGATTAAATTGACGATTCGTTGCATTTAAATTCATAGCTCTGACTAATCACAATCGTAATGATAATCGTGTTCAAGCGTATATGTTTACTGACGTTTGTACTGGGTGCAGTTCATATGAGCCATCAGCTTCAAGGCGAACTCCCGCATCGTGCTGGCGATTTCTTCGCCACACTGACTCGATATTGCGTTTATCTCACAGTTCAGCTCTTCTGACGATCTGCATAGCACACAGTATAGTAATATACAGATAAAGGTAAAGGTCAAAATATAGCTCTTAAGGAGCGAACTCCTCACAGAGCTACGGAGCGTCACTTGTCATATGGGATCACAGTGTTACTTGCCACCCGACAGACGTGAACGCGCCCCGATTATAGTGATCAATCAGTGAATTAATCTTTATTTAACTCACCTGTCCTGTACAATAATGTAATGGGATACGATAAACGTAGCAGGTGAGGAAGACAGAAGAGCAGGATAGCTACTTATAAAACTGCCTTTAAAAACTAGTCTAGGACGTCAAATCTAAAGCAGTACAGCACAGGCATCAACTGGCAGTAGCAAAATAACAAAAACAACAAAAGAAATTGCAAAATACAAACTGCAAAACTTGGAAATAAAATACTTAGGTGTTAATCAATAGTCAAGCACTTACTACAGTCAATACTAAGAAGAAATTCACGAAAGCTACTAAGCAAACTAAAGTCGATGGTTTATTTCGATCTCGTTGTGTTTAAGCCCATGCTTTCGTGTACAGAGTGTTTTAAGGTCGAAAATAAAAGTTAAAAAACAACTCATTATTCAAAACCGCGTTAAGTCAAAAAACAATTTGTACAAGTAATTATGTCGTTAAACTCTGGGCAAAATCCTATCACAGTCTATTTATGGACTTTTTAGACTTAAACTTTAGACTCTCTCCGGTATTGCTATTAGGTTCACACGTTTTGCGAATGAAATTGACTGATTATAATATGCCTAATACTTTACTATTAGTCAGTCAAAAATTATCAAATAGTTTAGTTGATGAAATAATACCCTAAGCCAGCGATGCGCTATATCAGACGACAGGAAGTCAGAGTTTATACTGACATGCAGACAGAAGGATTAGCCGGTTCTCCGCACTGTTCTCTGATGGCTTGCTGGATTGCAAGTCCGTGCTCTCCAACACGGAATAGACATGCTTTGTGCTCGTTGAACACTGTACGTACGCATACCAATACTTTTATATCTATAAAGTAAGTAAAAATATGATCCAAACAAATCATATGAGATGTCTACATTTTTACTAGCATTATATAATGAGATTAGTGGATTACACCACCAACTTTCCTGCTTTTTGTTTATGTTTGGTTTTATTCGTATGTTTTATTTTGTAGATATATTAATAGACATTGCTTTTTTGTGTCGTATGTTTTTTCTGTTTTTTTTTGTGTCTGTTGTACTGTTGTATTTTATTGTATTGCTACCTACTGGTGAATAAAAATGTATATAAACAATGTCATCTTAAATGTGTGTTAACGGCCCATCTTACTTCAGAGGAAAAGCTAGATGTTGATGCACTCAGACTTGAAGTTTGGCTCGCAATTCAAAAAAATGTATCACAGTTTACCTGACACGTGTATCCACAAAATAGTTTTTATAGTGAAAAATGTAAATTACAATTAGTACCTGCAACGTTTTGACGACACACGAAATTGATCGAAAAGTTGGCGACCATAATTCCTTTTTGCATCTCGCTGTTCACCGGGATAGCATTATCACAGACCGCTGATGACAGGACTTCCGTATAGCATCTTTGAGCTTCTAGCACCAGTCTGCAATACAAAGTAGCACCGACACATGCTTTTAATACGATAAATGTAGGCCCACAAAACATCAGTTTATACACTTGTTAACGGCAACATTGAAGAAGTCGCACATCGAAAACAGCAAAAATCACAAAAGGTGACATTGCCCGCATCACAATGACTGTGTTTAATGTGCTGCTGACTAATAAATGACTCAAAAAATGACTAAAATAAGAAAAACTAAAATAAGTAAAAAAAATAAAAAGGAAAAAATAATAAAAACTAAAACATTAAAAAAACTTTTAGAAATTTAAAAAAAAACCGTCAGCAGGTCCGAATAACCGTGGAGTCAGTCCGAAGGGGTGCCAGATGACTATGGAGGATAAGATTTGAGAAAAAGAAAAGTTTTGAGATTGGAATGAAAGAATGATGGGGCGATGGATGACAAGTGTGGTGACGAAGTGAGATGATCATGGAAGTATGGTGAGTCAGGAGGAGATAGATCAAGACGTCGCTGACGAAGTGAGTGGGGGAGTTGATTCCAGAGATGAGGTGATGCATAGCGAAAGGAGGCGATGAGTAGACAGGCGAAAAAGAGTGACGACAGATGAGGACGCGTGCTAAACTAACTGTCGTCATTGGATGCGCCAATGATAGACTAAAGTGCTGCTAAATTAAATGACTGATTTCAAAAACGCCCAACTCCACGGTGACGCTGCTGACGCAAACTATTGCAGAAATGTCTCATTGCATATTGTTCAATCGCTGTAAACATCTGACGTTGTATAAATACTATTCGTATTAAAATAAATAAATAAATAGTTACTTTCACGTTTTGCAAAAAGTGTGGACGCATATTTGAGGCGAAATGGTATATAAGGGTATATTTTAATTTACTTTAACTTCTTTCACGCTTAAGCTTAAATAAGCCAACACAATATACACACAAATCAGTGTGAATTTAAAAAGTTATTGCAAAAATAAAAGTAGCATTTTACGGCTCACGGTGCATATTGAACTTACCCGCATGTTTCTCTAAGGTCAGTACTCAGGATTTTCTCCAAGACGGCTTCGTAGCTCATTCCCGGAAATTCCGAGGTAAGCGGCAGAATGCACTGAATCTGTATTGCGTTCATGCAGTTATGGACAGGGTTCGGTTCAGGCCTCGATGTCCCTGCTGCAAAATAAATGTAATCGTAGTACCATTTTAACAGTAGGCTACAACGATATGCTCAAGTATGGCGTAAGATAATCATGAAATTCTGTGATCACATTGCAACGTGATGAACTGGCAGTACATGAAAGATTCGAATGTCCAACCATATGCATTTTGCTTTGTTGCAACGTTGTTCAATTCAGAAGGGGAGTATTTAGGATTTGAAGTTAGGAAGGCGAGAAGTAAAGAGGTTTGGTAACGAAAGTCCCGCAGTGGGGTCTAGGGGCAAAGTTCCCGGTAGGGAATCTGGGGATGAAGTCTCGCAAAAGCTGAAGATTTTTTGTGTGTGTAAAAGCATGATTTTTTTTTGTTTTCTCTAGGATAGATACATATTAGAAATAAGCTTATCTGCTTAATGCATTATGGAAACGAAACGGCTAGGTCTGCAACGACTAGCAGACATCGGTCATTACGCTGTTCATCGAAGTTGACGATGCGTATTATCATAACACGATAAAACATGAGATCACGTCCTGCAAATGTTATTTTTGCCTTGCGTTTATATACACGACTTGCGTTTTCGACAACATCATATTGACACTTTTCGTCTAAAAGCCACTGAACTTAACAACATGTCCCACACAGGACCATTTTTACTTCTCGCGTGCTACGTTCCTAACGTAGCGAAGAAAAGCGTATGAGATCAGTGTAATATTGAGAACCGTAAAAGTAGTAACCACTTGATAGCGACCCGACCGGTGTAGTGGAAAATTCTTCGCACCGGAAAATTATTCCCACACGCAGCAGTACGGGTTAGGGTTAAGATTAAGGATAAGATTAAATTTGGGGTTAAGGTTAGGGTTAGGAGTAGGGTTAAGATTAGGGTTAGGATTAGGGCTAGGGTTAGGGTTAGCGTTATGACAATATGTTACATTACATTATGACTACGATTATGATTATGAGTTACATTATGACAATATGGAGGTGGGAAGAATTTTCTAGGTGCGACAAATTTCCCACGACACCGGGCGTCAAACCTACGACATCTTGATCGGAGATCTGACACCCGACCGTTATGTCACTAAGCCACTGAGCAGATAATTATGAAACCAATCATACAAAAGTAGTGACATGTACTCACTTTCAGGGACGCCGACACAGTTCGCCTCATCGCTGTTGTCGCCGCAGTCGTTGTCGTTATCACAGATCCACTGAGGTCGGATGCAAATTCCGTTGCCGCCCGGACATGGAATGTATCCCGGTCTACACGCCGCGCCGCCACCTAAACAACACAACAGCTGGCCGTCCTGCCATCATCTCTTGTGTCCAGGCATCTACTGGAGGCGAATTTTCCACCTAAATAAAAAGCGAATTATTTCGGTATAAAGGTATAACCAACTACCTAGGTCAACTCAGCCTAGCCATCCCTCCCTTGGTAAGCGCAGAGTGCCAGCGATGGCTGGTACGTAAATCGCTGGCACGTAAACATCCACACCACAAGATGCAATATCCGTATCTGTGGTCTGGCAGTGTCAATTGGTGACTGACGAAGGGGGGCTGTAAAACACCCTACAGCTGGGAAAAGACTTTACGTTTTTACATATAGCAGATAGAGAGCGCGAAAGTAGAAAGATAACGGACAGACCTGGACAGTTTTGTTCGTCGCTGAGATCACCGCAGTCGTTGTCTCCATCGCAGAGCCATTGCTCGCTGATGCAGCGACGGCGACCGCTCGGGCACGGCACATAGCCAAAATCACACGTCAGAGCAGCTAGATACATTGTACACGTACATAGCCTACACTGCGTCGCAACAAACCCGACCGCTGCCAACTCCAACAGTCTTGGCTTAATATCTACAGGGTGGGCCAAAAACCGGACCTGTTTGAGTGTTGATAATTCAGCGACGGTTAGTGGTAGAAAGACGTGTAATATGTCAAAAGTTTCAGAATGCTGTAAAGAATAACTGACAAATTTGCATACTGAAGCATTTACATATTTTTTGCCTAATTTGCATAAATATTTGTCACTCCCGAAATTCTGCCAAATTTGACCGTAACACATGGATTTAACGTGGACATTTGCGCCTTTATACTTTAGCGATGCTTATTGATGGAAAGGCGCGTAATATGCCAAAGTTTCAAAATTGTGTACAGAAGAAGTGTACAACTTGCATGTCTCAGCACTTAAATATTCTTTGCCTGATTTACACAAATCTGTCCCACCTCTAAAATCATGCTAAATTGGCAGTAACGCATAAATTTAAGTTAATTTTTTATTCAGCATACAATGAAATATCAACAATCATTAACACATACGTTAAGATTAGATAAAATTCGACATAGGCAGTTGCCCAGCTTTTGCATTTATAACCGTCATTAGTTTTTTTAGGCAGCTGATCGATCGCTGGAGTCAATTTGTTCAGGATCAGCTGAGCCCAGCATTCGATTAGCTTACGTTTTAGCTGGTCAGTTACTGAAATTTTGTGACCGTGCTATCTGTTATCACAGATCCACTGAGGTCGGATGCAAATCAGTTATCAGCGCATTAGAGGTTTTGACGTTAATGCGCTATACAAATTTACATTTGACATTTGACATTTGTTGCAATGCCCCCACACTGAATAATTCACAGAATTTAAATCTGGACTTTTTGGAGTTCAATGAACTCAGGCACAAAGGAGTGTAGACAAAAGCCTAATTGCAGGGGTAATGAAGATTTAGGCAAATTAAGCAAAAATATTTAAATGATTTGCTATGCAATTTCGGCGCTTTTTGTCTGCAACATTCTAAAACTTTTGACAAATCAGACGCTTTTCTACAGGAAACCATCGCTTAGTTATCAACGCTCAAACAGGTCCAGTTTTTTGGCCCACCCTGTATTAACTTGAATGCAACGAATCGTTATTTAATCAGCATTTAACAGCACTTGTTACTTTGTGAGAGTATCACGAGAGCAGAGTACCGGCTGAGGTTTTCCTGTGGCACCCACGTTAGAAACAATAAGCATGCTGGTAAAACTCAACGAAACAGCAACACCAGTCACGAAATTTTCAGTCATTAAACGTTATAACGCTAACAGATTGTTTATTAGCAACATCATAGTCAGAAGGTAAATGTGCAAACTGTTGTCTCTTTACTCGGGCACAGGCCTCGGGATGTCTTCTCCATTCGTGACGAATGTCTACGGTTGCAAAGACGAATGAAAAAGACTTCTGCGGGCCTGTGTGGTGCTAAATATCTGTGGCGTAATTTTAGTTATGGTGTAGTAGTAGGAGTAGTAGTTTGCAGTACTCACGGCACTCGGCAAGATTTTCATCAGACATGTCGCCGCAGTCGTCGTCTCCATCACAGAAGTAGTCTTCGTCGATACAGCGGGTGTTGTTAGGACCGGGACATCTGCGGTGTCCTGGACTGCACTCTCTACTCGCTACAGTTCACATCACACCCCATAGCTGTAGCGCAAGTAGCTACACGATCTGCATCTACAAACCCCGCGGGTCCTCAAATTAACACACGTATTAACCCATTATTTATTATTTCCCTCACAAACGTGCATCTCGTACGGTTTTCTACTATATGAACTGATACTTTTAATAGTTTAAAATATCAAAAAAACTTATCTGTTAAAATTTTTGTTTGCTTAAAAAATTAAACACCCGAATTCTGAGATTGCACATACGAAGTTTATAATTGCACAAAACATTCATAACCCATGCGAGCTATCTGAAGGGACTATCAGAAAAGGAAGCCGGGAGTGTTGTACGAAAGTTAAAAATATAAAAAGGCATTAACTCTCCCTCTTTGGGGTGTAGAAAACCGCAGACTGACCACAGTGTTCGCGGTCTTCGTCGGATTGGTCGCCGCAATCGTTATCTCCATCGCAGAACCAGCTCTCGGGGATGCAGCGACGTCTTGCCTCAGGACCACACAGACCGAAGCCAGCCGGACACTCGTCACCTGTACTCGACAACAGCCCGCGTCATACATGCGTGCGTTTGACTTTCGGTCAGGTCGCTTTCAAAGTGGTTACGGACCGAATGGGTGACTGTCTGCGGACAAATAAACCATCCTGGTACAGTACATAACCAACCACTCAAGTCAACTCAGCCTTCCATCCCTCCGGGGTAGGTAAATCGAGTACCGGCCTGTCTGGCTAAGGTTAAGGCAGAACGCGTTCAGCTGTGTCTGGTGACAGCTAGCACTGTATGATCCCATGTGGCAGATGACGCTCCGTAGCTTTCAAATGGGTTTCTTTACTTTCCGCATGAAGAACTATACAGTATACTTCTTTAATCTTTTATACAAAAAGCGCGCGATAATAGTTGCGACATTTTATACCTGTCCGTCGATAAGCGTCTTTCCAGATTTTGGAAATGGGACTAACAACTAACGATTGCAGTCTTGTAGTAGTTACCTATCACGTAATTCACATTACACATCGATTGATTCAGTACGGTGCTACTGCTAAAATGATTTTCGGTTATGTTTAACAAATTGATGTAGAATTTTACATGTAGATAGCCTGAATACTCATTTTGATACTTTACTAAGTCTTATTAGAGTCAACTGGTTAAAGCGACTTTGGAGTTGTCCCAGGGACTGCAGTTGTCGCAAGACTCTGACGCCTAAACGCTAAAATTTCATGTCGTACCGTAATCATAATGACACAGAGGCGTCATCTACTCATGCAGGCTACATAATCTTTGAAAACTTCTGTAAAATGCTAGAAATGACATGAAATGTAAATAATATGTTACGTTACACAACACATTATCTGACACGATAAACTTACTCAAAAATTTACACTTTCTGTTTGCCACTGCGTCGGATGGCGTTTGGCAGCTGAATACCAGTTTACACATTTCAACCACTTCCTGTAAATTTTTGAGTAAGTTTGTCTTGTCAGATAATGTGTTGTGTAACGTATTTAAGGACGTGGCAATGAAAGAACTGTTGGCTATTAATAGCAGTGCTAATTATTAGTTTTGTTTTTTAGTTAAGTTGTAT
>Ga0209367_1009765_pt1 | contig 12957 bp, 4 predicted proteins | sample WorMetLIZISLAND2_FD_187412 | JGI IMG/M metagenome (GOLD analysis project Ga0209367, IMG submission 187412) | Marine gutless worms symbiont microbial communities from Max Planck institute for Marine Microbiology, Germany - Olavius geniculatus... ... | reverse complement strand
TCTCAGTAACGGTGCGAGATAGGGCATATAGGTTACTATTAATCACTAATAGGAAGTCGTACACTGGCTCTCGATTGGCGCCGAATTCAATGACCTTGAATGACCTTGAACGCCAAAATAGGGGGTTTATGGATTTTTTGGCGATTTAGAGCTGCGACACAAGTCTACATCATTCACAAGGTGGCGCCACGTAACTATCGTTATGCGATCCAGATAGAGAATTTGGTATTTGTATATTAACTTAGCGTGAACACCCCAATTTTCAGGTAAACTACTGAACCGGAACTGTTATAGGCTGTCGCGCGTCTCGTGAGCATTAGCTCAAATTTCTTGTTGTATATTGTGTTCAGGGTTTCAATCTCCGAATGAGTAACAATGTTCAGTTTCAAAAGAAAACCTCTACAGACTTTCTTGAAAATAGAGTTGTTTTGAAAGTATGTTCTGCGCCCGACTGTAGGCCTATATAGGGCCTATTTATAACAACAGTTTTTTTTTTTAAATCAGTGTAAACATGAAAATATCTTTGTTAAAACGTGTTTTACTCATATAATTTCATGTAAATCATGTTTACTAAATCTATGGTCTGTAGTAATGTGCATCTTGTTTTCTGTACAGGCTATATTGCAAGGCAGCATGTGAACGAATGTTGTATGTGCCATCGACAGGTGCGAGTGATTAGTGACTGCAATATTTGTGGGCAGTTTTGTTTGAACGGTTTGCGAGTTTTTAGTAGGATCAACAGGTAAATATTGGCCCAAAGTATTTTGTAGACCTATAAGTAAGTACACCTACATTATGGAACTTAGAGGAACTTGCAGCCCGGGATTTTAGGATTTTATTGGCTTTCCCTAGGTTGTGTGTTACGCACTTTTAAGCTAATATGCCGAGTTCTACTAATTGTGCTGGACCACGTAAGGGAGTATGGGACATAAGTTTGATAGCGATTTATGGTTTTGGTGATCCCGGTGATTTGTGGACGTTGTTGAGCAGCATATTGGCGTGCGTATAATAGTCATGTTGTTAACTTGTTGTCGATCGGAGACTGTTGTTGCTAACGATAGACTTGTGCCATTAGCTTGGTCATAGACAGTGTCCAGAACGTTTGTACGTAGTCTATACTGTTGTCATTCATGTACCTGACACGACAGAACGAGCGTTTGTAAACGACTTTGACGTGTCATTAAACTGAGTCTTTAATACTACATGTAATCTGTTCTTTTTCATTAATGGTTTACATTTGTTAATCTGCACACTGGCCCGTATGCTTTTACAGTGTTTCAAAAAACATCCCAAATATTAGCATTTTTATTGTACGGTAACTAAAAGGATTGTCACATATTATTAATTTTTGATACGAATATTCCTGACATAACTACTGGTCAGTGGCCACCAGGCCCATCAAATGACCTCACCTCGCTTCGTCTAACCTCTGCTTCTGCACTACCTGTGAAAATCAGAACAGATGAAATAGGCCTATTACATTTTCACTCAAGGCAATATTATTAGCAACCGAGCAACCATCATCTGTCATTTAACTACCTTTTACAAAAACTTCATTGGTTACCCATCACGCATCACCGTTAAACTGGCTAGTATTACCTATAAAACGCTTTCCACTAATATACTTGAGGTCATTACTGGATCAGTATAGGGGCCTACACCTATTCGAATACTACACTGCGCTTATCAGCATCTTCTTGACAGGCCACGTGTCAGCACTTTTTGGCAAAAGAGCCTTCTCATAATAAAGCTCCCATAACATTTGGAACTCTCTCTCCCTTTATCAGTTACAGTTAGACTCAAAAAACGTCCCACTTTGTGATTGTTCATAGGCCTGTCACGTACTGACTTTTGATACCAAAGAAAATATTAAAGACCTTAGGGAATAGCTCAAGCCAATTTTGACTACGATATCTACCAGATACTTCGCTGAGAACCAGGCCTACGCTAATTATTTATTAGTTTATTTTAAACCATTTTTTTCAGAAATAAACACAGACAGTGCAATTAAAATTTTCACGTTTTTTCCGGTCACAGTTTTATATCACTAAATTAAGCTGAGTTATTGTCTGTCCGAAAGCTCGCAATGCACGGACTGACTGAAATTCTCTGCAACGTGCTCGGCAGCGACGTTCGCTGGCCAGTAGCCCGTAGCGTATAGCTATTTTTGAAACGGGCCATCGGCCTAGTCGCTCCAAGACAGACCTATCTTTGTTTTCACTGACGCACTACGGACAAGTAGCTGTAATGTGGTTATTAAACATCGCACCACACCTGAACTGCGTCGCTATATTACCATGTAAACCTGAAATTGTCATAAATGACTAAAATCCTTGTAATACATATGCAAAAATTATTACCTTCTGAAACAATTTTTCACTAATTTTCATACTAAAAGTAAAAAATATTTAGTTTTTGATACATTCCTTACATTTTTTTAAACAAAAGCAGAAGTAATTATTGCAAATAATAATCTTTAATGCAGTGATGATACACAGGTAATGTAGGCCTAACATGCATTTAGCAATGAAGACAAGGCTTTGATTAAGAACTAATACGAATTCTAAAAATACAGTTTGTGGACAATTCTGGCGGAATTTTTGAGGATAAACAGCAAAAGCATGCAGGTACTGAAGAATACGTGACCACACTGGATGAACCGGTAGGCCTACTAAACCACAAAAGCCAGAAACAAACATATCGTTCACCACGCCAGATATCCACAAAGATGGGTCTAATATAGCATAGCATCGTACAGATCATTCATCACGATTTTGGTTTGAAGTGCCTTTCATCATCAGCACGCCTGTTGCCTATTATTGTTAGTTTTTTCTTGCATTTATATTTCACAAGATAGTGTAGCAACACAGTTATGGTGTGGTGGTCTATTCAATAACCACTTTATTGCCAACTGTACAGAGAGTGTGCCAGTGAAAAAATTGTGAAAATTGGTTAATATTCTCGTAAAAGATATGGACAATTACAAAGTGTGACGTTTTTTTGCATAGTGTATTAGTCACATACGATTGATTACTGTAGGCGTAGCAGGAGTAAAACTGCATTTCTTATCCTGACTGACGTAAGCGCAAAATTTCATCGCATGGCAGCTGCTGGCGGTTTGAAAAACTTCTCTATCCAGCATCGTTTTCAAGTATTTTGTCAAATGTTTCAAGCCAGTGACACCGCCAAGAGAAATTACACTGACAACTTAACAGGCTCGTTGACAGCCACAGCAGGAACAATTTTGTGGGGCCCCTCAAACGTTTTCGTGGGGCTCCTCTGGGAGACAAATTTTGAATTTTTCTTTTCAAAATTGGTGTACTTTATATTTCTGAACAACGGCTGGGCGCCCAAACGTTGCGGGCCTGGGGTAGCTTACCCCAGGGCCGTCGAGAGGGTGGGTTAGCTACCCTGGACCCTGCGACGTTTGGGGGCCCCGCCGTCGCTCAGAAATACAAAATACAGCAGAATGCACCATTCTGAAAAAAAATAAAAAATTTTCTCCCCAGAGAAGCCCTGTGAAAACGCTTGGGGCCAGTGGCGGTTCTAGCCCTCAGTATCTTGGGGGCAGGGCCCAATGGCGAGCGCGGTAGGGCGAGCCTATAACAGGAGTCATACGCGGAGCCCACAGCGGGGTCCAGGCGCAGAGCTCCTGGTGGCAGGTCAGGGGCGAAGCCCCCCCTGAAGCACTTTTGGTTTGTGAACATTCAATGAAAGCTGCAAATTTGCCCACTTTTTAAAAGCTTTTTCATAAATTTGAAGGCGGTCACCCCGAATGAGGGCGCTAAATGAGAGGGGGGTGGACAAAATTTGCGATTTTTGGCCAATAAGTCGCTGCATCTCAGTAACGGTGCGAGATAGGGCCTAGGTTACTATTAATCACTAATAGGAAGTCGTACACTGGCTCTCGATTGGCGCCGAATTCAATGACCTTGAATGACCCTGAACGCCAAAATAGGGAGTTTTATGGATTTTTTGGCGATTTCGGACTGCGACACTAGTCTATATCATTAACAAGGTGGCACCACACTACTGTCGTCATGCGATCCAGATAGAGAATTTGGTATTTGTATATTAACTTAGTGTGAACACCCCAATTTTCAGCTGAACTACTGAACCAGAACTGCTATAGGATTTCGCGTGTCTCGTGAGCATTAGCTCAAATTTCTTGTCTTGAATAAGCATTAGACTGGATGCATTCATGAATACTCCAAGCAGAGCAGTAGGCATACTTCATTAATCAACTTAATATACAAATACAGCAACCAAGCTTGTTGTAGTTGCACTCAGTTTCACAAGTCTACTCATATCACACATATTTCAGCACAGCAAGTATTTCTGTTTACCAATGATGCTGTACATGTGGCACATGCATGCAGCTTAATCTCTTAATCAGTGCCTTGTTACAAACATTTTCAGCAAAGTTCAACAGCACAGTGCACATGAAGTCTGTGGAAGTAACACCAACAAGATCCATTGCTTTTGGGGTCGCTGAACATGAAGTTTCCACAGTATGCCTACAATGAAAACACACAAACACATTCATACATTACACTGTTTTTAAAAAAAACTGTTAAGCTGAACAAAATGATACTGCAAAGAATAACGGCCAATTTCAGGGTGGCCACAGTTTGAGAAGAAAAAAATTCAAGGACTTTTCAAGGACCTACTCCGTCAACGTTTCTGCCAAGTTATAGAGGTTTTAGTTATGACAATGACTTTTCAATGCACATTCACCCATTTTTGCTAGGTCTAGGTCTTTCAGACTTTCAAGCACACTCTACAACGTGCTTTACGCCGGTCCCCTACACATGCAATCCACTGTGAGTACTCAGGGTTCGCTAGCCAACTGTTGTTAAAAATGCAACTACCAGGCATATTGAAACAGATGAAGCAACGTCAATAGAGTCACGAAGTCATAAAATGTTGTGTACTGGATATTTTTGATGTACGAATTAAGTGCAAAATTTTAATGCTAGGTATCAATGATTACTGTACTTAGATTCAAGGACTTTCAAGGACCTTTTACATCAAATTCCAAAACTTTCAAGGACCTATTCCATTTTCAAGGACTTTCCAGGCCCTGGAAAATGAGCATTTTTTCAAGGACTTTCAAGGCCCTGTGGCCACCCTGCAATTTATGACTATCTAGTCTACGAGGGTCATCCCAAAAGTTTCCAACCTCGACATATTAGACAACAATATTTTCCACAATCTATACATCAGTGAAACGTACATCCTTTACGAACTCTAATGAGTCAGTTGCAGATATGACGTCGTTGTAATTTATGATGCCACAGAGCATTAAACAGAAGCGATTTCCAGCGTCAATAAAAAAAGCTCGAGTCATTCATCATCATGTATAGCGGACACCATCATTATCAGATTTCAAATTTCAAAACAGATAATACTCACTGGGGGTAAGGTCGTTGCTGTATGCAGGGTGGTCTTGGTGTAAAAGTCTCTAGTCATGAACAGCCAGCTGGGTAACTGTAGACTTTGGACTGGACTGCAGTGCTGAAATATGGGGAAATTGTGCAGGGCTTGCTTCCGGGCCCCTCTCGGCCCCCCTGTCCATCAGGGGCCCATGTAACTAGTCACAAATTTTGGTTGGCCTTTCACTAACACAACTGATATAACTAACAGCCAAATTTTTAATAAAATTTTTTTGATACCATCAGATATTGGCAATCCGTCGTATATTGCCTAAAGTGCTTTGATTTACGTCTACTACAGATTAGGTATATAGACCCAAATGAGAAATTCATAAACGTAGATGTCAGGGCTTTCGTAAAATCAGATGCCAAAGAGCCCCACTTTGGTAAATCCAGCTACAGACTGAAAAAGTTTCATGCAACAATCAGCCTGATTTAAATGCTGCTTGCACTAGCGCACCAAATCGCTTCAGCCTAATGCCCTATGACGTCATAAATTACAATGATGTCACTTGCACAATCTGCTCACACGAATACACCAGGTAGGTACCTTTTACTGACATACAGATAATAAAAATTTTTTGCTTAATGTACTGAGGCTCAAAACTTTTTGAATGCCCATCGTTTTTGTTTGCAGTCATAATTGACTCAAATGCTGTTATTTGCGGCTAGCGCAAATGCAGGATTGCATATTCACATATGCAAATGAGAAATTCAAAAACGTATTTTTTTAAGGCTTTCACAAAATCAGATGGCACGGGGCTCCACTTTGGTACACTTAGCTACAGACTGGAAAATTGTCGTGCAACAGTGAGCCTGATTCTATGCTGTTTGCGTTAGCACTCCAAATCGTTTTGGTTTAGAGCTATATGACGTCATAAATTACAACAACGTCATATCCGCAACCGACTCATCGTAGTTTGTAAAGGATGTACGTTTCACTGATGTATAGATTGTAGAAAATATGATTGTCTAATATGTCGAGGCCGGAAACTTTTGGGATGGCCCTTGTATATTATAAGTCTGACACAATTTAGTAAAGAATTTTACAAGAGATCAAGTGTCTATGTTAATGTAAATAACATATGATTAGATTAGGGCTTGATTGAGCAGTCAATTGAGATGGTCCAAGCGTACGGCACATGACACATGTTAATGCGCGCAGCAAGAACGCACCTTTATGTTTCAGCGGACAAAGGTTTAATAGGCCTATATAATATTAAAGCCTAGAGTTGTTTCTTGACCAATTGTTTACCTACTATAATGATATTAGTCCAGTAATAGGCCTACAACCTCGTAGTTGTACAACTGTTGCCCCGCATCCAACGCGGTAACTTCTTCAGTGCGCAGAAAGGTTGCAAGATTGCAAAGTACGCCAGCATGCAGTGTAAATGCTCAACATCCAAAACAAGAAAGACAGCTGTCACTAAGGAATGTGCTACAGCTAGCCTATAAAGGTTTTCCGAAAGATAGCTAGAATTCAAAATAATGGTAAGAACTTGACGAAAAATATAATTTAAGATAGAACTTATAAAGCAAATATAATTTGAGGAAGAATTTGGAAAACTTAATAAATTTAAGATGAATTAATTAATAAAATAATTTGCTAGATCCTGCCATCTTTTACTACAATAAAGCTGTACAAAAATACAAACAAGCTGTAACGCCTTAATTTCCATTAGTTTATCAATTAAATAATCATAATTTGTGTTGTAGAGCGAAATCACGTTATGTTGACTGTGGGAATGAAAGTTCTCGGGAGCGAAAGTTCCAGGGAGTGAAAGTTCTTTCGTTCACAGGAGCGAAAGTATGTGGAAACGAAAGTTCCACAATTCGCTGAGTACAATGGGTAAAATGCGGATGTCTCCATCGACATCCGTCTTTTACCTGTTGCCACATCCGCAGATCCGCACATCCACTTATTACCCATAGCTACGTTAGGGTTAGGAGGTTTAAGATTAGGATCAGAATTAAAGTTAGGGTTAAGGTTAAGGGTAGCGTTAATGCAGTAATTTGCTGCCTGTGCAATCGGTACTACCAGTGGGTGAGTGTTTCGTCTCACCTGACTGTTGTAAGTACTGAGAGAATTACTTACCAGGAAAAGAATGTCATGCCAGACAGCTGGGGACTATGACAGCTGCATCACAGTTGGCTCGACGACATCATGGCACCCGAAATGCATTTCACAACATCCAGTCATGTGAAATAATTCAGTGTAAACAGCAACAGTCATAAGACGAGATGAGTTCGTTCGGTGTCTTATTGAGCGGGCTGGATTGAAGCAGCAGCACGTCTCAATTCTTGGATGACTAACGCTAGCGCTTCCGGATTTATTCCGCTTTCACATAGTCGAACACAGATCGCAAGTGTATCAGCATCAAGCCCTGTATTCAGCAATGTCGATATTTCCATCAATATGTTCAATGTTTCTTTGGCAGTATTTGATTTCCCGGCTTCGTTATCCGCCATAATTATTTACATAGAGTAAGAAAACTGTGCATAGATTAGATGGATGAAGAAAATATTTGGTGATGCACTGGATCTTAAATTAATATGGAACGACAATGACGACATCGTATCGTATCGATTTAGAATAATCATGCTTAATATTTTAAATAATTGTTTTAGTTACGCTTTTTTGTTCATTTTATTAATTTTTGTGAAACCAAAGTAACACATAAGATTTCTTTTCCAATTTTTGTATTCATAAGCAGAATCAAAATACAACGGATCGTGGGTGTAATTCAATGATGTAATTTTTGTTCAAGACCAAGACTTGTTGTTTGATGGCCAGGGGCCTAATTTACAAAACATCGTACGACAAAGTTACCACAAAAGTTACGACAAAACGTAGACACCTCATAGCTGTCGTCGACTGCGTCGCGATTGGTTGAGGTCATGGTTGAGGTCAACGTAACGGTGGTTGATTGGCTGGCTATTTTAGCGACTACGTAGTTACGACAAAATTGCGAGAGTTACGATGTAAAATCAGCTTCCGAAATTCGGATACGACATTTTTAGGACAATCTTACGACATCGTAACTTGTTGATTTACGACAAAAATACGACAAAGTTGCGAAAATTTTTTCCACAGTTTTACGATGTTTTGTAAATTAGGCCCCAGACCCAAAAGTTTTATAAGAGTAAGATTTTTTATCTTCGTGCAGGACCAAATGTTTTAAATGTTGAAAGTAACATGATGTCATTATGTTGCACAGTTGCAATGCACAACACATGCAGTGAATCTGTATCAACAACCTTAAAGTGTCAAAATCCACAATGGATTTTATCATAATTATCAGCAAACGTCAACTTGCAGTTATGGCACTACATCTGCAAAAAGCAAATGTCAACTATATCACAGAATGTATTGTACAGTGAATTTTCTTGAGTTGCATTTTGCTATTATTATAAGATCATACAACAGTTGATCTGATAACGTGAGGTCTGAAAAAATTCGTGCTGACTGCTGGTGACGAAAACAGTATGCAATGCGTGCTACTCAGTAACATTCTTATTATTATTATTCGACTCGATAACTATACTTGACTACTATAAGTAAGTAAGTAAATGATTTATAAAGCGCCGAAGTCTCAGAAAGAATCAGGGCGCAATGACTGTTGAAAGATTTGAGTAATGAGTAGCTGAAAGTAAAAAAAAATTCTCAGGACTTTTGTGTCAAAAGCAAGACCAAGAATTTTTATTTAGTTTTCAAAGCACCTCGAGACCAAGATCTTGAAATGGTGAAATTTAAGGATCCATGGCATCCAAGCCAAAATATTTACAAAACATATTAAAATCTGCTGTCATTTCTAATTGTAAGTAAGTAAGTAAGTAAGTAAGCAAAACGTAAAATTATATAGCGCATCAACACCAAAAGCCTCTAATACGCTGCGTACATTAGTACTCTGAATGTCTTAAGTAATCGTCCAAAAACAGATATGGTGTGAATAGGATAACGCAGATGTCTCGGCAGTGAGTTCAACGTCATCGGGCCGGCGACAGAGAAAGCCCGACGCCCGTATGAACTCAGTCGGTAAGACAGCACAACAAACTGATGACTGGCAGCAGAACGAAAAATGATGTTTTGAGGCAGTCGCAGAGACTGGAGTGCAGTGTGCCTCAAGATATCATGAGACAGTTCCATCCAGATAGAGACGCATAAACATATTGATGCGCTCAGGTGCAGCAAGCCAGTGAAGCTCAGAATGTATCGGCTGCTTCAAACCGCGGTCGAACTTCCGGGTACCAGTAACCATACGAGCTGCCGTCTTTAGCACTCGCTGCAACTTGTCAGTGATAGTCTTTGGAGCCCCGGCGAAAACAACGTTGTAGTAGTCGACTCGAGACATCACAAAGGCGTGCACCAGTGTCATAGCAGACTCCGTACTGAGTGCACGTCGGACATGTCGAAGTCGACGAAGATGGTAGAAGCAGGTCGCGCTGACCTTCGTGACGCGTTTCTCGAGGCTGAGGTCAGCTGAGAACAACTCCCAGTACACTGACATGCTGACTTGAATAAATAGTATCAGCAGCAAGCTGCAAAGAAGAAAAACAAACACCCTTCTGCGAGAGAACGTGCCTCGTGCCAGCCCAGAGAAGTTCAGTTTTGTCCATGTTTAGTATCAGCCGATTTGCAGACATCCAATGGTTAATGTCAGTGATGTACTGTTGAAGTCTGACGATGGTTGACGTCGTATCATTGCGACTACAGCACAAATACAACTGTGTGTCGTCAGCAAATGAGTATTGTTACTTGGTGCTTATTGGCTATGTCTTCCAGATCAGCTGTGTATAGAATAAACAACCTTGGCCCAAGCACTGATCCTTGTGGTACTGAGCACAGTACATGTATATGCACAACTGCCGACATCAAACCACCGTTGAACACTCACCGATGAAAAAAACTCAAAACCATTATCAGTTCAACTTTAATCATTAGCTGTAGAGACGAGCACTGTACATAATGAAAATATGAATTAAATTCATCAAGATCGCTGCATTGTTCACCATCAGCAACACAGCACAAAGCAACATCCAACGGAAACCTGAATGAAGGTTGGCATATCACTCATATTGTAAACAAACCATCATCACATGCATATCGACATAATTACTCACAGTAACTCAAATGATGGACAACAACAGTAATCGCTAACAACTATAGGCCTAAAACAAATTAAAAATCATAACAGACCAATGAAAAATCCGCCCCTTAACAGGACCTATAATTTTAATCTTGACGAAAATATATCTTATGCCATATTATACAAATATTTTAACAGCTCGAAACTGCAAGACTTCAAAACTATTACTTCGCAGTGTTATACGTTTTGCTGAGAAGCATTTTCAAAACGTTTACACAGTTCAAATAGTTAAAAAACTGAAATCAAACCGGCAGCATCAAGTAACTTAGCGGTCGTGTGCGATAAAGAAACATTAAGAAATCTTCATGAAGAAATCAGAAGAACTGACAACATTTGCACCTATCTATACTCTAATGCCATGCAATCGCCCAAGCACGATAGTCAAAATCGCTTTAAAATATTTTCAACTGCAAAAATTTGATAATGACTAAACGACTATTAGTTAAAATTCACAGATCAGATAACAACGTGTATATACAACGAGCCTAAAGGATCGGCAGAATAACGAACAACACTCGACATATATCAACAAGTAACACCAACCAATAAACCAGCAAACCGGACTTCAACCAACCGACGCAGTGTTGCCAGCAACCAGCAAGATTATGCTTACATCAATCTATCACGAACTTACGATGATGCAAATGAAATCACGATGCATAATGAATGATATTTATAATCGACTGCACAGTCAGTGATTCAACAACTAGATGAATGTTACTGTGTATATTAACACAGCTTTAAAAACACAATGCACAAGTTGCCATCATGGCTAACTACAAACTGCAGGTAAAGTAGGTCATCGTCAGTTAAATAAATCATCAAAAACATCACAGGCACTAATTAACTGCCATTTGTCACACTAGACGATTTACTAGCGACATGCATCGTTTGTAAACACTTCTATGGGATATGTGGGATAACTGCTTGGAGATGAGTCTTAAAGGTGTTTCCGGAAGAAACTGGAAGTCAGTGCCACTTAAGAATTCAAAAAGCAAGTAAGACTGTACTTAACGGTTAAGCTTATGGCATGGTTGTCATCCGTCTGTCTGTCATCACCTACCTGTCCATCTGTCACGGATGTATTGTGGCTAAATGGTGCAAGATAGGGCCTAGGTTGCTATTGATCACTAACAGGAAGTCGCACATTGGCTTTCAAATGACATGAAAATCTTGACCTTGGATGACCTTGAAGGGTCAAAACACACTATGGTATGTCAAACATGCGGTATTGTGGCTAAACGGTAAATCACAGGGGTCAGAGATGGTACCATTGGATAGGGCGCTGGCGACTTCCTATAGGTTGTCAACAGTAACCATGTTTCCATCTGCAGTAGTCTGGCCGCAATTTTTGGTGGAAAGTTTCAAGCTATAAATGGCCGTATCTCGGAAACAGTGAAAACAGGGCCAAGGTTAATACTGTCACTAATAAGAAGTGGCATACACCCTTTTAAATAAAATATAAATCATTGACCTTGGATGACCTTGAAGGTGACTGACAACCAGTATGGTTGGCTATCCTAGCGACAGCTGGGCTTCCTGTCTCTTGGACGTTGCAAGCTCACGGGCTGGAAGTTGTGCACAACTGTTTTACGCTGCATCGCACGACAAAATTTAGAATGAGAAATCAGAACAACGCTTCAGGAGGCATGGTGTGACAATCGGAACGCGGAGAGTCTTTGAAGAAATACAGCAAACGAAAAAAGAGAAAAGTTTCACACATTTAAAATGATTTATATATAATAATTCAGGGTGACCATTGTCCATGGCACAGACATTCCAGCATTATTCTGACTTCTTGCAGCACTCCTCCCACAGGGAGTTACCCATGTCATGCACGGCAAGAGTATTGAGTAACAAAATATAACATGCTAACAGTAATAAAAGCAAGATAACACAGTGCAACACACCCCGAAACAATCCGTCAAATACTGGTCTAACGCAATTGTAAAAAACAGTACAAGATTATCCTGCGATACTTCAATGAGTTCCGATTAACTTCCAAACATTTCCGCAACAGCTGACAAATGCTCTTATACATTTTCAAAGCAAGTGGTTACCCGTTTCATCTGCACAAACTCGTGCTGAGGCCATGAAGTTATGAGCATAAAAAGCAACTGCAAACTGTCCGTACAGTCACTGGTCACTCAGCAGTAAACAACGATATTCCTGTGATCTGCTCAACCATTAACTTTCCTTCAAAAACAGTTTTACAGGGTTCTCACTGTAGATATGAAATAAAATTCAAAGACTGTGGACATTAATTTTCAAGGACTAAGGGCCGGTTTCTGGATCTTTTAGTTAACTGATCAGTTAGTAAACCGTCTGTTAATTGTAACTCGCTAGTTAAGTTTGTGCGCGTTTCTGAACAAAAC
>Ga0209367_1009764_pt1 | contig 12959 bp, 9 predicted proteins | sample WorMetLIZISLAND2_FD_187412 | JGI IMG/M metagenome (GOLD analysis project Ga0209367, IMG submission 187412) | Marine gutless worms symbiont microbial communities from Max Planck institute for Marine Microbiology, Germany - Olavius geniculatus... ... | reverse complement strand
CGGTGGTCGTGCGGCAGGCGGCTCTAGTTAGTGACAAGACCAAGCGCGTTAGAGGCGTGTACGCGAGACGCGCTATACAAATTGACGACCTTTACCTTTACCTTTACCTTTACCTCCACCTGCAAGACACAATGAGGCTTGTGAGCATATTGGTTGAGCGCTCTGTAGAATTGTACACTCATTCAATTGACATAACTCAACTACAAGAACATTTTCCGCAATTTTAATTCCGCAAAATATACCTTATTTCGCAAAGATTTTCCGCAGGTGAAATTCTGCAAAATACATTTTTTTCGAAATTTTACATTTCGCAATCCGCATTCCGCAAAGTACACCTTCCTGCGTCAAAGCACAGACCAAGCACCATTTGTTAAGTCGATTATAAACTTCATCGGGTAGATTCATGGAAGCCATTTTATGGAGGGGTGTTGAGTGTCGAACCGAATCAAAAGCTTTGCTGAAATCAAGAGCAATGATCACCACATACGGGTTGTACGAAAGCAGTTTGGTAACAGATTGTGGGAAAGCGACAACAGCTGCAGTCGTAGATCCAGTTGGGTGGAACACGTATTGATCAGTGTAGCTCAACTGGGCAAGCAGCTCGAGAAGCGCTGGGTATATAAACTTTTGGACTATAATGCGCTTGAGGGCTCTACTAAAGAAAGACTTGACAGAGATCAGTTGGAAGTCAGCATGCTCCCATAGTGTGGCAATCTTAGGAACTTGCACAATGGTTGCCACCTTCCACTGCTTTGGAATCGTAGAGGTGGTAACAGACTTGTTAAATAGACGTTCCAGTGGCCCACAGAAGACCGGGGTGCCCAAACGCAGAAACCACACTGGTAGTAAGTCTAGACCAGTTGACTAAGATTTCGAACATTTGAAATTCTTTGATCACCTCCACCTCTTCAGCATGCCTGGCCACTGTGAGCTTACGCTTCGGTGGTCTGTATGCAGTCAAAAAGTGTTAGTTACTGTGTGCAGATTGCACACGCATACTGACAGCGTATAGGCAGAGTTGTGTGGGCGCTTGTATGCTTGTATGTTTACATTGCTGTTATTAGTTAATTATGAACAAAAACTAACTTTAGAAATAGTTGATGCTGTTTTGGTTAGCACAATTTCATGTACTGAGTAATCTGGTCAGCTGATATATCAGTTTCGAATCATGTTAACCTTTAGGCCTGCTGCCCAAGAAACCACCCAAGATGTGCATTCTTAGATGACACAATGCTACCCAAGATGTCATATAAACAAGTTCAGAAGTTTGGACCGTGCACAGGCACAGAAATTAGGCCTAACCGCAGTTTAAGTGGACAGCCGTGCGAGCTCGCACGGTCAGTAACATTTTCTGTCGACATCGGACCATGCGTGCACACGGTCAATAACACCATTCTATTAGTAATTCAACTAACAGCGAAATATAATGACAAAGTGAACTGTGTTAACAATACATAAAATGAATGGCACTGAATGGCATGCAAACGTGCAAGTTAAGTACAACTATTTTTTTTGTGCGACTACACATAATGGTGGATCAGTTTGTTTGTTTCCGTATTTTTCACTCTAGCCTACTACTGTTTTTTCATGGTATTATTTACAGTTTTATACAATGCAATGATTGTCATGTTTGAATGACAGACTTACTGTGATCCTACAAAGCGGCTAGAATTGTGTTTCCGTCCAAAAGAAGCTGGAAGCAGGCCGTTATTTGCCGACAGACAAACATGCAGAGGATTACTGTTAAGAGTACGACGTCATCGTCATCAAAACATTGGCTGTGATTCTGTCGACAAGCAGAGTTCTTCAGAAAATTCGCACTTCCCAGCTTCGTCGTCCGATGTATTTAAGTATTCAGCAGAGGTTATTGGCATGGTGGACACTGTATACAGGTTTCAGAGTAAGTACTTTGTCTAACTAAAATACTTTATGATCAGAGATGTGCCGATCCTGGAACTTTGCGTCCACATCTGCTGAGTAGCGTCCACTTCCGCAGAACTAAACCATCTTTCGTTCGCGAATGCATCCACGTCCGCACTGCCAGGAACAATGATAATGTTAAAAATTGTCTGGACCCCAGGGCCCGCCTTAATCAATGCAGCATGTGCAAAAAACTGCAAATGCAGGTGGAAATTTGTAGTATTATTGTTATTATAGAGTAGAAACGTTTCGGTAAAGAAATTGGTTTTTGTCATGGATCATTTACATCCATGTATATGCTCTACACACGTTCCATCTGCGTTTTCACATCTCTGTGACATAGTGGTAATGTTATGGCAGATATGATGTAATACTTTGTGTGTTTGTTTTTGTACTGTTATATGTTACCATGTTATATATTGTTTGATATCTTGTGCCAAAGATGAGCAGATTGTGTTTGGGAATTAAGAGGCTGAAGGTCGCTGTTACAAGATGACCAAATATGCTGAAAAGCTAACAAGCTGGGCAATTCTAACCTACTAGTTTGTTCCAGTAACATCAGTGTATTAGCGTGACAACTGACAAGTCATTTACTGTTTTTGTATCAGCAAAGACTGCACATCAGTATAATTTCCATTATATGATTTTGTTAATTTGTTCAAACTGAATTAGCATTTACGTAAACATCGTCTGTCTGTTGTGTTTGCAGCCTTGTCCGACTTTCAGTACCTCTTGGCTGAGCGCGAAGCAGATGGAATGTACAAAGCAATTGATGATCAAGTCTATCTGACCGGCCTGCGGAGTCGAACGTGGCTGAACGAAGAAAAGCCGTTGTGTTTGTTGCCGCCATTGTTCTCTCGTTTTAATCACCCGGTTATGTACTGCTACCGCGAACCTCCAACCCAACGGAGTGGACGTGATGAAACACATTTAGCGTCAGAGGATCCACATGTTATTGGCGTTTGTATGTTTATTTGCAGTGTTGCAGTTATTGCACTATTTATCTGCTTTGTCGATGTGTTTTGTCTACAACTGTCCATTTTTTCATTATAATGCTGGAAATATGTCTACCCAGTGCTGATGTGTTGTGTGGCTGTTTACCTCGCTATAGAGTTACATGGAATTGTACAACCCTAATCTAGATCTTTTCAGTCTAAATATGCACACCATTTATTGTTGTTCCAGAGGTCAGGAATATTTATGCTAATTTTGGTTTCCTATTATTTCGGCTGCAGAAAAACAGTTTACGTGTGTCAAGTGCAAGCATGATGTGTGCTGAAGGCATTCATAGCATACACGCCCAACATAACACTTGTTACCATTAGTGCTGTGTTAATTAGAGAAAATTGTTTCGTACGACATGCTTGTGGACTTTTTGTACAATGTGAACCTGATGCTTTTTTGCATAGTGATTAGACTGTACTGAATGGTAGATTTTTTACCTATTAGTGGGTTTTATGATTCGGCGGAAAAAGTATAATTTGTTTTGTTATTCGGCCAAATACAAACAGAATATGTATAGTTGAGGCAAGTTTCAGAAATTGCGTAATGCCCTAATTTCATTATTCATACATAGTACAGTGAGAAATTTCCATATCAGTCTTATTGTAACCATGTTAAAGTAATGATTCTAACAAAGATTATTGATGTTTACGAAACATGCTGTATTTTGACAGTTATGCTAAATGTGGGAGCAACGAGCAGTGATGGCATAGCGCTTTTTATTTGTATTTGGTCTAATCTTTTGCACTACTATTTGGCAACATATGAATACACTATTCAGCCTAGTACTTGAACCTAATGGAATATTTTTTTACAGCTGTAATAGTGATAGCTTTTTGAATTTTTGTTTTATTAGCTCGCAGACGCCGTCCCCATCACGCTCGGTTTATATCATTTCATGATGCAGTCCCAATGGAACCAAGTGCATCTGCTGTCCATGTACTTCAACAGAAGCGAGTGTCACCTGCAACCACACTTGATGAAATAAAAAAGGTATGCATTGTTGTTTCTGTACGGTATTTATTCACATTACATAGTTTTTACCATGATTTGATCATGATTTTATGGAATTATTTTGATAAAAATTCATAAATCTTAGTTTAATTTTTGCAAAGGTAGCTGTTAATGTCCAAAGTTCATTATGCTATCCTGTTCGCTAGCACGTGCTAGCGGACAGGTTTCGGACAAGTTCGCTGGTGTCTGCGACAGGCTGACGACTTTTTCAGCTCGAAAAACCTGTCTCGGACAAGATAGCGCTATCACGACATGTTGTGATAGTGCTAGCATGTTCGCGACAAGTTCGCTGTGTTTTGACGTGCTATCCAGATGGACTTTAGAAAACGACAGACTACGAACGTGTTCGACACTTCTTTGATACCGTAATTTACTTATTTAATGTTTCAATGACGTCATTTCTTGCGTGCTACCCGTGGCGCTACTTTTCAGTATAAAGTTTTAATAGTAGTAATATTAATAATGGAACAAAATTCTATCGATATTATTGTGACGAATGAAAATTTAATTAATGCAGTACAAAATGAACTTAGTGTGTGGGACACTGAATTAAATTCGTCAGAAGAAGAGAAAGAGTTGGCGTGGACTAGAATTGCCACTGTACTTGGGTCTTCAAAAAGTAAGCTTATTTACAGTTATTTGATAGGATGTCATGTCATGTCATCTGTTCAGTAGCCGAACATTTGTCTGTCATCGGTGATGTACATTAGGCCAGGCCTAGGAACGTCCATCTTTCCCAAGACAGGGGCGCATGGGCTGTGCTAGGAATCTGAAGCTGTTGAGTGCTTTCTTTTTTTACGACCATTTAAAATGGTAGCAGCACCAAGACCAGCAGCTGCTAAAACTAAACTACAGCAAGCAATAAGAGCCGGCCATGTTTACGTACACAAATAATACAGGTCAGGTCACACTGCTCAGGTCAGGTCAATGAAGTTCATGGGCGCAAACAAGTCTTCTGACTTGCTAGCATGGAGGACTTTGGACGAAGCGACACTATTGTGACACTATCACGACACTGTCACGCATGCTCGCAAGTCTGAGACTTGCTAGCGAGCAGGTCTCCAGCGTGCTAGTGAACAGGATAGCATAATGGACTTTGGCCTTTACACTTCAGTTTATATCGACGAGGGTTGTTCGTAAGTTACAAAACAGTGTCATTCTGTTAGTTTTTTGCAATTATTAAAAATCCGAAATATACGTTTTACAGGAAATTTACTTCTGAGTAGCAGCTGTGAGTTTTTTGACGATGACGTCACTGTGACGTCAGTTATAATCATTAAATACAGCGACGTTGCCACTGAAATCCTTCCGTAACAAACATCGTGCCATTATTGTATTTTTGTGGCCAAAAAAATTAATGCAAATTAGATTCACTCTGAGATGCATCCGGTATGGCGACGATTGCTTTACGAACCGAACAGTTTACGTTTGGTGTAAGAAAATGCTAGATGGACAGAAATTTGTATCATATACTGAGGTGCAGTCAGTCGTTTTTCAGTGGCATGGACAGCAGCCAGCATCGTTCTTTGCATCGGGCATTCAGAAGTTTGCTGACAGATAGGACAAATGTCTGAGCGAACTTGGATATGTTGAAAAATGAAACATTAGTCTTTAGCATTTAAATAGATGGCGTTAACTTAAGTTTATTCATTTTTTCTTGCTATGCTGTTTGTCACTTGCAAGTTATGATAGATTACTGGTGGGGAAAATACTACGTACGTGTGTAGACTGTGTTCTGTGATCAGATGCAGGGTTTTCAATAGACCTGAATTTTCAGGACGTCATGACTTCCAAGATAAAAAATTTGGACGTCAGTGTACAAAATCTGGAAGTCATGCAGTGGGCCTACAAGAAAAATCAAGCAAAAACTTAATGCAAAACAAGACTTACTACATATGCGTCACTAGCGCACAGTCCACATAGGTCGTGGTTTTAACTTTTACGCGCTACAGCCATGCTGAATAGCGCGTCTGTGGCACGATTGTCGTCTGTCTGCCAATCTGTCTGTCACGGATGTATAATTGTGATTAATCAGTGCGAGATAGGGCCTGGATTGCTATTGATTACTTATACGAAGTCGCATATTGGCTTTCAAATGACATGAAAATCATTGGCCTTGGATGACCTTGGAAGGTCATGACCAAAGACGTTAGATAGCGTCTTTGGTCATAACGCACTATGGTATATGACAGTCGTGCGGTATTGTGACTAAACGGTTAATCGTAGAGAGTCGGCGATGGTACTATCGGATAGGGCACTGGCGACTTCCTATAGGCTGTCAATAGTAACCATGTCTCCATCTGCAGTGGTTTAGCTGCAATTTCTAATGGAAAGTTTGAAGTAAAGTAGCTGTATCTCAGAAACGGTGAAAGATAGGGACAAGTTACCTATTAATCACTAATAGAAAGTCACATATATTGGCTTTCAAATGACATGAAATTTATTGACCTTGGATGATCTTAAAGGTCAGTAGTGCAACAGGAGCTATATAGGTTGTAGCGCATCTTCCCTAGCGACAGCTGGGCTTTCTTGTAAAAAAACAAGCAACATTTAATTTTAATAGCTTTATGCAAAACGAAATTTGCAGTTTCTGGATCGGAACTGTTCACAGAATAAATTAATATGGTTGCCGCGCCACTTCTTTATGAAATGAAGTATTCAGAAACACGACAGTCAGCGAGAATTATTTATTATTAAATCAACGAAACATTGGAAAACAGATTCTGACGTCAATTTCCAGCTTATTATAGACAAATAAACGTAATAAGAAGCTAATTAATTTGGACGTCGTGACGTCCACGTCTTAAAATTTGGGCGTACGGGCTGAAATTTTTGGGCGTATTTACGCCCAAACGTCCGCTATTGAAAACCCTGATCAGATGGTGTCACAATAATGACATCATCATCAAACAAAGTTCTAGACTTGTTCAGAATAACATTCCCTACACTTTAACGTATATATTTCGAATTTTTTATGATGCGGTTTCGTAACTTATTTGTCGAATGACCATCATACTTTTTCAGTTACGTCCAGTTTTTTTATTGAATTTTGGCATTTGTCTATTGCTGTCAATGTCATGCCACATAGGCATGTTTAAGATATGGCATGTTATATGGGTGTCCATCTCTTCAGCACCAGGAAGCAATCTCTCCGCAAGTAGCACCAACCCCTCCCATTTCCTCATCTTTCTTTACCTTTTCCTTTTCTCTCATTTTCCTTTTTGCCTTCTTTTCCCATTCGTTGTTTTTTCCCATCCATAATCTAGCTAGAGGGTTTGGTGGAGTGCTGTAAGCTCCCTCAGTTGGGTCAGGATGGAGTCACAGGTGCAAACAGATTGTTGGCATTTTGGGTTTTCATAATGCATCGCATCGTCTCATAGCAACATTTCAGATGTTTTTATACACTATGCAGTGCAAATGAATGTATTGTGTTTTGTTGATTTATCAAGTGAAAATTTAACTGTTTAGCCTTTTAGCTTTTTTCTGTTTAACTTTTCTTATTTTTACGGGTAGCTTGGACCTCTTGAAGTGGATGCCTTCCATCTTTTTGGGATAGGTAAGTCAATTACCAGGTTGTCTGGCTGGGATTTGGGCATGTTTACTTGTGTCAGGTTACAAGCGACACTGCATCATCCCATGTGGCAGGTGATGCTCTAGTTTCGCAATGGATTTCTGATAAAGAGCTGTACGCAATTTTTAACCAGGTCTTTCGTTGTGCCTGGTGTTTAGATGTTTGAGTTGAAGCCTGTGTGGTCTCGCAGTGCTTTGGCTGCCCATCTTCCGTCATCTTTACCGGCGCATGTTCTTTCAGCAGTGCTTCCTGTGCTTGCTTACTATTTTGTGTCGGGGCCGTGGCGTAGCTACTGGGTGCAATTTGGTTACGACGCTAGAACTGATCCAAAGGCTAAGACCTATCAGATGCTCGATATCCGTGTTCCACGTAATACACATTTCTTGTTCTTTTGCTTTTTTTGCATTCACTGCTGTTATGTGTTAAATGTATGTTCTTGTTTCAGATTTAAATGTTCTAAGTAAGTTGTGGAGCAGACTGAACTGGCTAACAAGGAAACTGCAAAATTAATTCTTGTTTTGTGGAATAGAATTATTTGTGCTTGTTTTTGGCATACTCTTTATATCCCACTGAAATGATTCAAATTTTATACTATTTTAGCAAAAATTGCCCAGGTTTTCAAGTTTTGTGCAATATTAAGATTATGTAAGTATTCAGATAGGTCATTCTGGCGAATTGTTGGACTGATGATCCAGAGGTCATGCATTCAGCTCTCGATCAGTTTCGCTATCAAGTGGTTGAGTGACAGACAGGGAAATCATCTAGGTATATAACCAACACCAAGGTCAACTCCGCCTTTCATCCCTCTGGGGTAGTTAAATCAAGTACTGGCCTGTCTGGCTGCGGTTGAGGCAGGGCACGTTTCCAAAATTACCTGTCGGGTAGCAGGTAACACTGTAATCCCATATGGCAGGTGATGCTCCATAGCTTTGTGAAAAGAGCTGTACAAAACCTTTATCTTTAGTGATGTGGCATCAAATAACATGGCTCAGAATGGCATTTTAAGTGCTTTTTTGTCACTGATGACTAGCGATTGTTACAGATATTCAACTAGAGTCATTTATGCTGCATCTGTGCAGGTAATATTCCTGACGACAGTAGCGTAGCAACAAAGCGAGGTGTTTCGGCTTATCGAATGCCTCACTCACATGTTAAGCGCCATGCTCGGTCTGCGGTGATCCAACCGTCCACGTTTGACACAACTCAAGCTGATAAAAAAGAACTGTCAGATGCCTCGGCAACATCAAAAGTGAGTTTTAGTGCTGAAGTGTTTGTTATCACTTAACCATACGTTGGCACATAACCATTTTTACTACTGGTACAACTTTCCTATTTAGCCAGCTAAGATTTGTAAACGTTTAGCTTCATCTTTCATAAGTGAGTTTTTGAGAGTCGTTAGAACAAGACTGTACAGGTCTGACATCTTTATGTCAACTCACTCGCAATACCAAAGCTTCAACAGGTTACAAACAAATTACATACATTACCAAAGTAATTAAATTAATTAAAAATTTTAACTGCACTGCTTGTGCTGGACTGTGGGTTGGAACTGAAGATGGCAGATATTCAACTAATATGCGCAGTCATCACTTATACTTTTTTTTTAGTGTTTGTTCAAGTTAATGTTGTGTTTCTTGACTTAGAAACTAATATTATGTATGTTTTATATGTCATCATATGGCTGTGGCTTTATTTGAGTTTGTAAATCTGGTCAAAATATAAATCTGATACATCCATATTAAGGCTGCAGAAATTAACAATTTTAGTTAATCAATTAATCGTGATAAAATTAATTGATGCAAATTTTTTAATTAGTTTTTAATTTTAATTTTTTAATTAGTTTAAAAATTTGATTTTGATGATGGATGATGATGGTAAGCTAATTTTATTTGGCATATTGACATGTCATCTAGCTTTATGTATATCCAGGGCTCATGCAGGTCCTTTAAAGTCCTTGAATTTTTTCTCATATTTTCAAGACCTAGAAAATCCTTGATAACACACATGGTCCTTGAAAGTTCTTGAATCTGTGTTTGAAGGTCCTTAAAAGTACTTGAATTTGATTTTCTAAAATGCCGTGACCGAACAAGTGATTTTCAGAATCAGTGTAGCCTGTGTCTGAGTGGTGAATAGCCTTCATTTTTTCTGATAGTTCCAGTTTTTGATTAATGCTTGAAGGTGTTAAATTGTTGAATGTAAACTGAACCTGCTTATATATGTTTACAAAAGTGCCGGTTTGATTTAATTCAGTTCTCTTTATATATTGTTCATATGTTCCTTGAAAGTCCTTGAATTTGATTTTGACAAATGGGCAAGAACCATGTATATTGTACAGTATATTGTTATTTTGACAGTCTGCACTTTTAGGAGCTTTGACTACAGGGTGCGGCAAAAAAGTGGACCTCTAAAGTTTTTCGCTGTTTTCTCAGCAACCGTTCGTAATTTAATTTTTGAAGTTCTACAGATTTATTTACTAAAACCTTTTGCATCTATCTGCCAAATGAAATGCGATTCTGTTGAAAAACAACCAAGTTACAAATTTTTTAACATGACCGCCTACCGATTTTTAGCGTTCAAAAATGTTCCAGCTACAACACCAATTTAATAACATCGCTGAAACAACACAGTTAAATAATGATCAGATGCCAGAATTTCATTGTCACTGCGAATGTTTGAAGTGTTCACCGCCAGCTCCAAGCTACAACACCAGCCTCCAGTCACTTAATTACCTCCGCCAAGGAGGGGTTATGTTTATGCCAGAGTTTGTTTGTCTCTCGAACTATCTTTCTGAAATTTTCAGGGAATATCATAAATGGCAAAAACTACAAGTGATTCAATTTTGGGGGTGATCTGAAAGGAATCCTGGATTCTGGATCACTTTGAAATTTTCGTTAACATTGCTTTAAATGGGACTACAATGTTGTGTCGAATCAATATGCTTGGCGGAGGTCTGCGCTGTCCGAGTGCTTTTTTAGCCTTGTTGATCGGTCCCTGTGGCAGGTTGCCCCAGATAACCTGAAGCAATTTGTTGAATTCGGCACTTGTTTTCGGCTTTGTTTTAAGCTTCTGGTAAGCCTCCAACATTGCACCCTATACGAAATAGTCCATTGGGCTTATATTCGGCGAATTTAGAGGCCATTTGTCTTTTATGATGATATCTGAACAGCTGGCCCGCAGCCAGTTCTGTGAGCTGCGCAGCGTTGCGCGTTGTGTGTGCTGACGTGCCGTCCTGCTGGAAGATGAATCCGATGGGCAGTCGGCGATTGCTTTAAAGGAACGATAATTTAGTGTCAATTTATAAACAATATAAACTGTGACGTCATTGGCAGTAACGTGTAACCAGTTTTTTTAAATTAAATAGCATTTTTAGCTTGAACATTTTTTAATGCAGAAAAATCGGTAGTCGGTCATGTTAAAAAGTCTATAACGTCGTTTTTAAACAGAATCACTTTTTACTTGGCAGTTAGATGTAGAAGGTTTCACTAAATAAAGCTGTAAAATTTCGTATTAAAAGCCCAAACATTTGATGAGAAAACAGCAAAAAACTTTAGGGGTCCACTTTTTTGCCACACGCTGTATGTAGTTTGAGTAGGCTACTGCATCAGCATCACCCTGTTAATTTTGCTTTAGTCTGCACCAGTCGTTACATTTTGTAATTTTGCAGTTTTTCCTGAATACTTATTCAGCTAATTTCGAGTAATTTTTTGGCATTAATCGATTACAAAAATTCTTAATTGGCAACAGCCTTGATCTTTATTCTTTGCTGTGTTGCTGCTGTTAGGAGTCCACGTATCGGTTTCGACCAGGTATTGTTCCTGCTTACCGTCAGATGTTCTATCAGTTGTGCTACATTGATGAACCAGAGGTGCAGAGGCTTGTGCATGACAATGATGGACAGGTTTGCTTTAGTATCCATCTTCTGTTACTGTTGACACTACTTTATTCAGCAGCTTTTTTATTTTACTGTAGGGACTGGATAGGAGGTCACTGTAGGGACTGAACTGCTACAACTGCTAGTAACTGAGGTGATTTTGCTACTGGGTGCTACAGTAAAAACCGAAAGTGTATTTGCGTCTGAACTAGCAGTCATCGGACGCTGGCGGAGGAAGTACTGGTGATCCTCAGCCATGACAGAAGTGTAGCTGTGGGCTTGAATTGTACGCTATCTGACTGCGAACTATTGGGGAAAGAATATGGCGTAATGTTTTGGCGAAATATGGCAATTTGGTAAGTAAGTAAATTTGGAATAAAAGAATTTTGCCGAAAATGAAATAAAATAATTTAGTAGAGTAATATTAACCAGCGATCTTTCATTACAGCATAGTCAAATACTATAGATCTTTATAAGAAACTTATGTCAGAGCTACATATTACCTGCGATATGGGATCACACAGTTTACACCCAACACAGGTACTGTGCTCTGCTATAACCCCAGCCAGACAGGCTAGTACTAGATTTTCTTACCTCAGCAGGATGGATGGCTGAGTTGACCTAGCTGTTGTTTATATACAAAGACGGTTTACCTGTTTGTAGACAGTCACCAATAAAAGTAGTAACCACTTGATAGTGACTCAACCAAGAGTCGAATCTATGACCTTGCAATTGTAAGTCCAATGTTACACTACCAAGCCACTATGGTCTAATTGTACTGCATTGTTGTACATTCACGTTATGATTGCATATCTCTGTTATGGTGTCATGTTTAAACTTCATTACACTTTCAAGTAGATGTTGCTAGCTAGCGCAAAGCACTGGTTTAAAATTAACAGTTGCTTACTTGTTACTTTGAAGTTTTTTTCTTGTTCAGTGTTTGTTGGAGGTTTATTGTTGATCGGAAATGTTACTCATCTGCTATCACTCTTAAAACAGGTTGTCAAATAATCAATGTCAGAGTATAAAAGTTGCCAACTCTTTGCAAAAGAATACAAGGATCAGATTGAGTCAGTCATTATACAGTGGAAGGAATGCGATGCAAGTCATTTGGAGATATGCTTTCCACAGGAAAAGAAGCATTACTAAGCTTGCCACCAGTGATCCTGTGCAGTCAGTTTTTCAAGTGATGGTCTCCCATTAGGTGACTGGGAAGTCTTTGGTGGTATTAGGGTAGGATCTTGTTTTCAAATTTTAACCTTACGTATATCTCAGCTTAGCCCTTGTACAGAATCGTGCTTGATACAAATTTTATTCCTGATCTGCGTGCTATGATAAGTAAGTAAGTAAGTAAGTAAGTAAATGATTTATAAAGCGCCAAAGTCTCAGAAAGAATCAGGGCGCATAGGATGATGGACGCTAGGTGGCAGAAAAGGCTGACTGAAAGTAGTGGATCTTTAAGTGACATCTGAATGTAGCCAAGGTTTGACATTGACGAATTTGAGGAGTTAAGGAGTTCCAAATTCTCGGAGCAGAGACACGAAAGGAACGAGAACCAAAGGATAAGTTATGCCGTGGAAT